>OHAF01000115.1_pt1 | contig 77764 bp, 69 predicted proteins | sample 1577041 | NCBI WGS metagenome assembly OHAF01 (sample SAMEA3541495, study PRJEB24748) | human gut metagenome | biome: human gut; feature: human-associated habitat; material: faeces | place: China | collected 2012
CATTACAGAGAATAATTCCTAAACAAAAAGCGTTAGTCTTTGTAGAGTTTGAATAAGTGTTCGATAAATAAAACGATAAAGGTATCTATTCATGCGAAAATTGAATGGGTACCTTTTTTGTAAGAACTATTAAGAAAAAGACAGAAGCTTATGATAATTAAGGGAGAAAAATGAACATAATTTTGGAAAAATTATCAAAAGTGGATAAAGACGCACAAGTTAATCGCTTAATAAAATACTATAAGCTATTATTAAAAATGCAAAATATGCTTTTTGAGGTAGAATGGAATTACTATATGAGTTATGCGAAAGATGGGGGACAAAATCTTGAAATATATAAGTCATTTTTTTAAATGATGATAGTAATGAAAAAGTTATAAAAGATACTTATGACGTAATTATAGAAATGCATTAGGGATATATCAGAGGAAAGTATATGGATGATATATTAGAGAAAAATTCTAGATTTAATTTTCCAGAAAGAATATTTAGTTTGTTTTTTCTATCAAATTCGCTATTTTCACCAATAGAATTATTTTACCGAAAAAGGGACCATATATGTTATCAGGAGAAACAATGATGTCAATTTGTAAAAATTTTGAGACGGTTGATTTTTGCTGTTATAGAAATGCTTATTAAGATACATATACATTAATATGGAATTTTAGAAGTGATTTGATGCAGTATTTATTTGTATTGAATAATAAATTGTGAAGGGAATAAAGCAAATGATATTATATCATGGAACAATAGAGTCAAGGGGCAAAAAGATTGTTAAAGATGGTAAAATCGATTGTCATGCGGAAAGACTTAATTCTGAATCATATGAATATATAGTAGAAAATTGTATGAAGGTTTCAGAGGGATCAATTAAGCCAAAGACATTGGCTTCTACACCAGGGTATACGTATTGCACGAATAGCTTAATGTATGCAATATACTATGGTAATAAAAATGCAATTTTGAACAATGAAAATGAATTTTATATATTTAAGTTTGATATTTCAGAGGATAAATTGGAACCAGATCAAGATGAGGTGCGCATGGTACTTTTAAAAGATCCCGATCAATATCCGACTGCAGCGGATACATTAAAAGCATGCAAATCTGCAAGATATGGAGATGATATTACAGAGTTTAAATATTGTATTTTACCAGCGACTAATTATTTTGAAAATGTAAATCGAGAGTTAATATATGCAATTGTTTGCGAACATAATTATAATCCTGAGAAAAGTAATGAGGATAAGCGTAAATATGTCGAAGACCTTTTGAGTAAGTTACATGATATAGTAAGCTGGAAATAAGTATTGTTGAAAAAATGACGATAGTAATAAATAGGAACTGTTATTATGGGTTACCAATAATGGTAGTTCCTTATTTTTGGGTTCTTATAATAGTAGCATTTAGTCAAAGTAACTTAAATGCTGTAGACAAACCCATGATTTTAGTTTGTTATGTGGTGTGTGGAATGTGGTTTTTTGTATGGCGGCTTAAAGAGACAGAAACAGATTATGAACTGTGCAAGAAGGCTGCTGAAAGAGGGAATGTATGCTTGAATAATGATGCATACTGTGATATTCTAAAAACATAGTTTGAAAGCAGAGTAATTACAAATATAAAAGTTGTAGGTTGGAAATTCTTCAAGAAAAATTGGAAAGAGAAGAGGGTTTCGGACTTACTATAGTGTAAGCGGAAGTTTTAAAGTGTTCGGATGATTTTGAGGAAAACTTCGAGAAGACGTAGATATAAATTAATTCAGTTATTGGGAGAGTAGTAATCGTATCCGGTAAAAGCAAGGCGGAGTGTGAAATGCATATACAAGGTATTTGGTATTATGAAAGATTTATTGAGGCCAGCTTAAATCTTATTAATTACTAATTTAATTAGAACTACGCAATGTATAAGTGGGGAAAGGATGAAAAAAAGATGCAAGAGATTAAATGTCCTAAGTGTGGAGAAGTTTTTGCGGTTGATGAGTCTGGTTATGCTCAAATTATTCAACAAGTTCGTGATAAAGAATTTGATAAAGAACTTAAACAAAGAGAAAAAAATTTGGAAGAAATTAAGAAAAAAGATTTAGAACTTGTTAAAATGCAACAGAAGGATGAGTTTGATAAATTGATTTCTACGAAAGAATCAGAACTTACAGAGAAGGATAAAATAATTGAACAATTAAAATCAAAAATTGCAGGAAATGAAACCGAGAAACAACTTGCAATAAGTGAGGCTATTAGTAAAAAGGAACAGGAACGAGAGATTGCTGTTGAAAAGAAAAACGATGAACTTACAGATAGAGAGCGAAAGATTGCTCAGCTTAAAGCACAAATAGAAAATGCAGAAAATGAAAGAAAACTAGCAATTTCAGAGGCAGTTAGTGCTAAAGAAAAAGAAATCACTACATTGAAAGAAAACTTTTCTGCTAAAGATCAAGAGAAGAATAAACAGATTGAACAATTAAAAGCTCAGATTGAGGGAAGTGAAACCGTAAAACAGTTGGCAATAAGTGAAGCTGTTGACAAAAAAGATAAAGAAAAACAAAACGCATTAGAAATCAAACAAGAAGAATTAACAGAAAAAAACCGTATAATAGAAGAATTAAAAGCGAAACTCGGGAATAGCGAAACGGAAAGAAAACTAGCGGTTTCAGAGGCAGTGCAGAAAAAGGAGAAAGAAATATCAGAAAAGCAAACAGAAATTACAGAGCTCAGAAGCCAGTTATCAAGTAAGGATACAGAAAATCAATTGAAGGAACAATCGTTACATAAAGAATATGAGGAAAAGTTAAAGTTAAAAGATGAGGAAATAGAGTATTATAAGGATTTTAAAGCACGGCAATCTACAAAAATGGTAGGTGAGAGTCTTGAACAACATTGTTTAAACCAATTCAATTCATTAAGAATGGCTGCATTTCCAACAGCATATTTTGAAAAAGATAATGATGTAAAAAATGGAAGCAAAGGAGATTTTATTTTTAGAGAAGATGTGGATGGAATAGAATTCATTTCTATAATGTTTGAAATGAAAAATGAGATGGACGAGACTGCAACCAAACATAAGAATGAAGATTTCTTTAAAGAACTTGATCGTGATAGGCGTGAAAAGGGATGTGAATATGCAGTATTGGTGTCATTGCTAGAAATTGATAATGAATTGTATAATAATGGTATTGTCGATGTGTCTTATAAATATGAAAAAATGTATGTTATTCGACCACAATTTTTTATTCCAATGATTACGTTACTGCGGAATGCAGCATTGAATTCTTTAAAATATAGACAAGAATTGGAATTGGTAAGAAATCAACAGATAGATATTTTACGCTTTGAAGAAAATATGAATACATTTAAAGATGGATTTACGCGTAATTATAGAATTGCTAGCGAGAAGTTTAAAACAGCGATAGATGAAATTGATAAGACAATTTCTCATTTACAGAAAACAAAGGAGGCACTTCTTTCATCAGAAAATCAACTTCGATTGGCTAACAACAAAGCAGAAGATTTAAGTATAAAAAAATTAACCAAAGATGCGCCGGCTGTGAAGGAAATGTTTGATAAAGTGAGTAATAATAAAAATATTGAATGATTATATTGATATGTGGTTAACAAAGGCGAACATATTTCTTAATGATGCAGTGGATAATTTTTTTAAGCTGTTATAAATCAGGAGATTTGATAAAAAGTGCATGGTATGATGAAAGAATATGCTATATTAAGTGAAAAATCAGAAAATCAATTAAAAGCGGTGTAATAGGGACTTGAAAAAATGTTTGATTAAATTTGTATCTACTTTTCATTTGCAAATGGATATGTAGAATGTATGGATGCCGCATATAGTTGGAATAAAGTTTTAAATTAATTGAAATAGATAATTATGAAAAATTGTTAAATAGTTTACGAGAACGTAGTTGGTAATTCTATGAGAAGGGGAGCAGAAGTTTTTTAGAAGTTTTACAAAAAACAATTGAAAAATATTCACAGCACCTGAAATCCTATAACGTTTACTGGAACCATTAGCTTCATATTTTGAAAACTTAATGTATTGATTTTTTCTTCATGAAGGTAGTCATAGCGAGGAAAGAGTAAATGAAGTGGTAAGTGATGATTTTTTTGGCTTGTATATCAAGAGATGAATAAATAAGAACTGCTAAGGAGGTATTGGTTTTTCTATTACTATTAGATGACATTCATGCTAAGGAATATTTGAAGAAAAATATGGCTGGAACTGAAATATTAGATGTTGAACAGGATTTAAGTAATTGGAAATTAGAAATAAAGATCTGTGCGAAGGGAGAAGTGTAAATATGGACGAAATGTATGCAAATGAATTGTTAGGGTTAGGCAGGTCATTAACAGAATTAGCAGTTAAGGGAACTGCAACAGCAATTTCAAATAAAATTAAAACTGTAAAAGATGAAAAGAATGCAGAGAAACTGCGAGCTACATATGATGAAATTGTAAATGAATTATTAAATGAAAGAGAAGAAGCCGTTAGAATTGCTCAAGCGTATAAATCTGAGTTAGATAAAGTTGTGATTAGCGATGAGGATATAGCACATTTACATAATACAGTTTCTAGGATATTAGAATTGTTAAAGAATAGCGGTTCAGTAGAACAGAGTGGAGTTACAAGACAACTGGAAACATATGAACAAATAAAAGAACTAATTAGTGTAGACACACTGAAAACAATGCAGTTGTTAGGATTTAATTATAAGTCGGCAATTGGTGAACCATTAACGTTGATGCTTAGAAATTTTATTTTATCAAAGGTAGTTGAACCTGATTCGCTAAAAACTTTTGAAAAAATGGTAACCCCAGAAATGGTTGAAATTCTTAAAGATGATACGGCTTATGCTAATTTTAAGAAAATAATGGGAATGGATAATAACCTAAATTAGGAATTGGAGATAACATTTGTAATAGATAAATTATGGTGAACTTTTAAATGCATACAAAAATAGATTGTATTTAGATACGGATGCGTCAGAGCCATACTATATAGCAGCCTATTTCAATTTCTTTTTAGATAAACTATTTAAAGAAGGAAAAATCGAAAAGAAATATAGGATTTTTAAGTTTCATTTAATGTTAGGAATGAAAATACTTATGACTGATACAAATATTATATACGGAAAGGCAAGGCTACAAAAGAAAGTCTGTGAAAAAATTTTTCGTATAATTAGAACAGAAAGTGAACTTCAAAGATATTCCGAAACAGCGTTTATGTGTTTGCAACAAGCTATATCGAATTCAAGAATAAATGACGTGGATCAGCATAGAAGTAAAGAATTTACGACAGAGTACATTTTGCTGCTGAATAAACAGAAAAATGCAGTTAATTCAACAGAATATTTAAAAAATGGTGATGTGGTGCATTGCACAGTTTCTTATGTTTCAAAACATTTTGTTCATGTAAAAATAAAAACACAGGATACTAGAAATATAGGACAAATTCATATTTCAAAGTTGACTGAAAAAAGAATTGAGAAGTGTGAGGATGCTGTAAAAATAGGGGATATTTTTCAAGCTAAAATTATAAGTGATGACTATTTTGATTCTAAATATGGGTGGTTATTAACTAGAATATTTTAGAGAATATCTATTGATAATTATGTGTTTGGTTCTATTTTACTTTGAAAATTTTAGCTGACATAAAAACGAGAGTGTATTTTGAAAAATATAAATAATAAATGCTTGAAAAATGAGGGAAAAACAGCCAGCTCAAGCTAGCCACCGAGGAGTTTAAATAATTTGAAACACTGTAAAAATCTATTATTTATGTGGCGACAAGCAAATTTGCTTAGTGATTGGGAATATTTTGTGATTATTCAAGAGATAAAAATTTTATTTCATAACATATATAAAGAAGCCTTGCTGACTTTCAGAAATAAAAAACTGAACATTGGTAAGGTTTTTCTTTTATTTGGTTTTCTTATTAAATAAAGTCTGTACAAGGTGATTGCTTGATTCGTGATAGAGTATGAAGATGCAAGAACATAGGTAACCCCGATATGCAATCGTCTGCAAACTGAATTTTGGACATGCAGCGCCACGATGCGCGCTGCTAAATGGCGTCAAGGCAAAGGTGGATATGTACTGTTTCCTTGACGCCATCTGACGCTAACCCTGCATTTGTGTTTTAAAAGCCATCATGCTAAAATGGGATAGACAGTGAAAGGCAAAAGGAGGTTTTACCATGTATTATGTACCGGATGGCACAAAGCAGTGCGGATATTATGAATGTAAAAAGTGCGGGAATCGTTTTCTGTCCTTGCAGACGATGAAGCGGATTCCCTGTCCGGATTGTGCATCGGAGGTTGATTATGAGATCGGGTCGGATGAAACGCTTGCGGACGTGACAGATACGGCAATGCTTCTGCAGAAAATCGAGGGCGAGGAGGAAGTGGCGAAAATGGATGCGCTCTTAAGCCTTGCGATTACCGGCGGAGACTTTAACTGGATTTAAGAAAAGATAGAACGGGCAGTGGCTGAAACAAATAAGACACAGAACAGGAGCGGTGACAGAGATGGAACGGACAACGGCAAAAAAGAATAAATACGAGATCGATATGTGCAACGGAACGATTATGGACAAATTGATTTCCTTCTCGCTGCCGCTCATGCTGTCGGGCATTTTACAGCTGATGTTCAATGCGGTAGATATTATCGTGGTGGGCAGGTTTTCCGGCAGTCAGGCGCTGGCGGCGGTGGGATCGACCAGTGCGCTCATCAACGTGTTCACGAATCTGTTTATCGGAATTTCGCTGGGGGCAAATGTACTGACGGCGCGTTTCTATGCGGCGGGGCGTGAGAAAGAGGTGTCTGAGACCGTACATACCGCGGTAACCCTGGCACTGGTCAGTGGAATTATCATGGCGCTGGTGGGACTTGTTTTCTCCAAGGGAGCGCTGGCGCTGATGGGGACACCGGATGACGTCATCGGACTGTCGGCACTTTATATGCGGATCTATTTTCTGGGAATGCCGTTTTTCATGCTCTACAATTATGGCGCGGCGATCCTGCGCGCCGTCGGGGACACAAAACGTCCGCTGCTGTTTTTGATGATTGCGGGAGTTATCAACGCGTGCTTGAATATGGTGCTGGTCATTGTGTTCAAGCTCGGCGTTGCCGGTGTGGCGATCGCCACGGTCATCTCGCAGATGATTTCCTGCGTGCTGGTGCTGCGGTGCCTCTGCCGGTCGGAGAGCAGTTACCGGCTGCGGTTTTCCGAACTTGGCATGAAAGGGTACTACTTGAAGCAGATCTTTTCGGTTGGCGTTCCGGCAGGAATCCAGAGTACGGTCATTAACTTTTCCAATGTGCTCCTGCAGTCCTCGGTCAATTCGTTCGGATCGACGGCGATGGCAGGCTACACGGCGGCAAACAATCTGCTCGGCTTCTTGTATGTCTCGGTGAACTCCATCACACAGGCGTGCATGAGTTTTACCAGCCAGAATTACGGCGTTAGGAAATTAAAGCGCATGGATCGTGTACTGGCAGACTGTATGATCTTATCGGTTGTGGTCGCCGTAGTTTTGGGATGCATATGCTATGGCTTCGGACCGGAGATTTTACAGATCTACACGGAGGACGCCGTGCGGCATGGAGATTCTTGCATACACGACGATCACCTATTTTCTGTGCGGCTGGATGGATCTGTTCCCGGGGGCGCTGCGTGGCATGGGATATTCCGCGGTGCCGATGGTGTTGTCGGTCATCGGAACGGTCGGCACGAGAGTGGTGTGGATTTTTGGCATTTTCCCATACCATAGATCACTGGCGATTCTGTTTATTTCATACCCGGCATCGTGGATCATCACGATTATTTTACAAGTCGTCTGCTTTTACTTTGTGAGACGGAGAGTGCACCGGAGAAGCCAGACGCTCGCCGGACAGGAAGGCTGATTCCGGAATTGGCAGGAATCTCAGATCATAGCCCTGCCCATATAACTACACGGAGAAAACGATGGAAGCATATTATTACAGCAAAATGGACAAAACAAAGCAGGCGGCATATCATGCGATGCTGCAGGGACTATTGGCGTTGGAGGATGCCATTCCGATGCCGCGCCTTGAGGCGGAGGATCTCTATCAGGTATTTTTCCTGCTGCGGCTGGATCATCCGGAGATTTTCTGGGCGACCGGCTACAAGTACCGGTATTATCCGGAGTCGGCGAATCTTGTGTTCCTGCCGGAATACCTCTTTGAAAAAGGCAAGATCAGAGAGCATCAGAAGGCGATGAAGGCGCGGGTGGAAAAACTGGCGCGTGCGGCGCAGAATCTCTCCGAGTGGGAGAAGGAAAAATACGTTCATGACTTTATCTGCGAAAACGTACACTATGATAAGCTGAAAAAGCCGTACTCCCATGAGATTATAGGACCGCTCGGACAGGGCGTGGGCGTCTGCGAGGGAATCGCAAAGTCAGTAAAGGTGCTTTGCGATGCACTTGGCGTCTGGTGCGTGATCGCACTGTGCGGAAACTGCCCCGAGAAGGGGATCAAATACCGTCATACGTGGAATATCGTAAAAATTGGCGGGCAGTATTATCATCTGGATGCCACATTTGACAACACGCTCGGTGCGGGAGCACAGATCCGGTACGATTATTTCAATCTCTGCGACAAGAGCATATTCCGGGATCATCAGCCCCTGATCGCGCCTGCGCCGGAATGTACGGATGCAGCGCATTTTTATTATCGGGAGAAAAAGCTTTCCTTCACGAAGGTGGAGGATGTCTATAAACGTGCGCTTCAGACAGCAAAAAAGAGAAAAACGTTTACTTTTCACTGGAGAGGCGGGTATCTCACCAGGGAGGTCTTTGGGGAACTGTTGGAACAGATTTCCGGGGCCGGCAGGGAGAGAGGAAAAAGCGCCAGAGTCAGCGTGAACTGGCAGCAGGCGGTGATCCGGTTTGATTACGTGGAGGCGGGCAGTGCGCCGGAGGCGCGTGTTGTGATGGAAGAAGCGAATGAGGGAGAAAAAGAATGACGGAAGACTTACTGGAACAGATTCAGAGAAAAGATGCGGCGGCGTTTACACACGGAGGAAAATTTCATGCAGACGATGTGTTTTCCGCGGCGCTGCTGCTTTACCTGAATCCGGAGATTGTAATTGCGCGAGGCAACAGGGTGCCGGAGGATTTTGACGGGATCGTGTTTGACATCGGAAGAGGACGGTACGACCATCATCAGAAAGATAGCCGGGTGCGGGAGAACGGCGTGCCCTATGCGGCGTTCGGGCTGCTGTGGGAAGAACTCGGGGAAGCAATCCTCGGGGAGGAACTGGCGGCGGAATTTGACGAGGCGTTTGTACAGCCGTTGGACAACAACGACAACACCGGGGAGAAAAACGAGCTGGCGACGCTCATCGGCAATTTTAACCCGGCATGGGATGCGCAGGGCGGAAGCGACAACGCCTTTTTTCAGGCGGTCAGTGTGGCGGGCATGATTCTTGAAAATAAATTCGAGCGCTACCGTGGAAATGAGCGCGCCGACCGTCAGATCGAGGAGGTGCTGGCGGCGCATGAGCGTGCCGTAACGTCCGGGGAGACGGCGGAGCGCGATGCCGCGATTCTGATATTGCCCTATTTTATTCCGTGCCAGAAACGCCTGTCGGAGACCGGGATTGCGTTTGTGATTTTCCCGTCGAACCGGGGCGGATACTGCATCCAGCCGCAGAAGCGGGAGTATTCTCTCCATTATAAGTGCAGCTTCCCGGAACGCTGGCTCGGACTGGAAAAGGAAGAACTGGCGGAGACATCGGGGTTAAAGAGCGCCGTTTTCTGCCATAAGGGCGGATTTCTCATGACGGTCGGGGAACTTTCCGATGCGGTGGAGGCATGCCGGATCAGTCTGGACAGCTTTAAGGAAGAGAAGGCGCTTGTAAACGTGGGCGGCAGCGATGCGGCGGACGAACTTTTAAGAGAACTGCCGGGGATGGCGCAAGCACAGATCTATCATATCCCGCTGCCGGAGCTGCCCGGGCTGGAGCAGGACGGCAGTTACGGCGAAGTGGCAATGGAAAAAGCCGACTGGAAGCTTCGGAACAGGGACTATGTGAAACAGATCCTGCAGTGCCGTCCGGAGGCTGTTTACGTCGAGGGAGATGTATTTGCGGCATATCCGGTGGTGCATCTGCTTCGGAAAAAGCATGTGCCGGTGCTTGCCATGGCGGAGCGCGGCGGGGAGAGGATTCTCGTGCGGATTCCGTCCGGTTCCTAGATGGGACTTGTAGAAGACAAGCGAAAAGTGCTATGATTCTTATGCAATGTGGAATATGCTTTAAGGAATTTCTGCTTCCGGCGAAGAGGCAGGAAAATCAGATAGACATACCAAGGAGGAATGGACAATGGCTTGTACAACGATTTTAGTGGGAAAAAAAGCATCCTATGACGGATCAACGATGATTGCGCGCAACGACGATTCGGGTTCGGGACATTTTACACCGAAGAAATTTGTGGTCGTGCAGCCCCAGGAGCAGCCGCGACATTATGAGTCTGTGATTTCACATGTGAAGATCGAGCTGCCGGAGCAGCCGATGCGCTACACGGCGGTGCCGAACGCGGTCGACGGGGAAGGCATCTGGGCGGCAAGCGGCGTGAATGAGGCGCATGTTGCCATGACGGCGACGGAGACGATCACCTCGAATCCGCGCGTGCTCGGCGCAGATCCGCTGGTGGTGTATCAGAAGGCAGAGGATGGTCAGCCGGAGATCTGTGGAGGGATCGGCGAGGAAGATCTTGTGTGCCTTGTGCTTCCATATATCCGCAGCGCCAGGGAGGGTGTCAGACGTCTGGGAAGCCTGCTGGAGCAGTACGGTACCTATGAGATGAACGGCATTGCATTTCAGGATCAGGATGAGATCTGGTGGCTGGAGACAATCGGCGGACATCACTGGATGGCGCGCAGAGTGCCGGATGATGTCTATGTGGTCATGCCGAACCAGCTTGGAATCGACCGGTTTGATTTTTCCGATGCCCTCGGGGAGCAGAAGGAATATATGTGCTCGGCGGATCTGGAAGAATTCGTAAAGACGTATCACCTGGATCTCTCACAGGATGGCGAGTTTTATCCGCGCGACGCGTTCGGCAGTCATGACGATGCGGATCATGTATACAACACGCCGCGTGCGTGGTTCATGGAGCGCTATCTGAATCCGCACACGAAGGTGTGGGACGGACCGCATGCGGATTTCACACCGGTTTCGGATGATCTTCCGTGGTGCATGGTACCGGAGAAAAAGGTGACGGTGGAGGACGTCAAATACGTCTTGTCCTCCCATTTCCAGGGAACACCGTATGACCCGTATGCCGCTTACGGGGATAAGTCCCTGCGCGGTGCATACCGCTCGATCGGCATCAACCGGAACGATTTTCTCGCAGTGATCCAGATGCGCCCGCAGATGGAGCAGGAGAACGGCGTGATCGAATGGCTGGCATTTGCGTCAAACGCATTTAACGTGCTGGTGCCGTTCTATGCCGATGTGGAGGAGACGCCGGAATATCTGGCGAACACGACAGGCGAGGTATCCACGGAGAACTTTTACTGGTCGAGCCGGCTGATTGCGGCGATGGCAGACGCGTCCTACCGGAGCTCGGTGTTCCATATCGAGCGCTATCAGGAGCATGTGATGGCAAAGGGACATGAGCTGATCTACCACTACGACGAGCTCCTCGCTAAGGAGACGGATGCTGTGATGCGCAGAAGACTTCGCGAGGAGGCAAACCGCAGTATTGCGAAGATGCTGCAGAAGGAGACGGCAGATACCCTGGACAAGGTTTTATATGAACTTAGCGGCCAGATGAAGAATGCATATTCCAGATCGGATGCATAGGGAGGACTGCCATGGTAAAAATTGATCTGATCACGGGCTTCCTCGGATCAGGGAAGACGACGTTTTTGAAAAAATATGCGAAGCGCCTGATGGAGCAGGGGCAGAATATCGGAATTCTGGAAAATGATTTCGGCGCGGTCAATGTCGATATGATGCTGCTGCAGGAGTTAGAAGGGGAGCAGTGCGAACTGGAGATGATCTCCGGCGGCTGCGATCCCGAGACGCACCGCAGAAGGTTCCGCACCAAGCTGATCGCCATGGGAATGTGCGGGTATGACCGCGTGCTCGTGGAGCCGTCGGGAATCTACGACATGGACGAGTTCTTTGACGTGCTGCATGAGGAGCCGCTGGATCAGTGGTACGAGATCGGCAATGTGATTGCTGTGGTGGACGCGCGTCTGGAGGACACACTTTCACCGGAGGCGGAGTACCTGCTGGCGTCGCAGGCGGCAAATGCCGGCTGTATGATTTTAAGCAAGTGCGACACGGCGACAGAGGAGCAGCGGCGGAATACAATCGCGCATCTGAAGCGGTCGCTTATAGCACTCGGCTGCAAGCAGCGGGCGGATCAGAAGGTTTTGTGCGAGGGCGCAGAGCCGCTCCCGGATCAGGATTTTGCCGCAATTCTCTCCTGCGGTTATCACATCGCAAGCTATGAGAAGCCGGACTTTGCGAAGGGACAGGCGTTTGAGTCGCTGTATTTTCTGGATATGCACCTGGACGGGGATGCGGTTACGGCGGCGGTGAAGAAGATGCTGAAAGATCCGTCGTGCGGACATATTTTCCGTGTGAAGGGGTTTTTGCAGAATCCGGATGGCACATGGCTGGAGATCAATGCAACACAGCAGGAGATCACGCGAAAGCCGATTGCAAATGGGCAGGATGTTCTGATTGTGATCGGAGAGAATCTTGTGGAAGATGCCATCCGGGCGTATTGGAAAGGTTAGAGACAGACGATGATTTATGTGATGATGGCGCTCTATCAGGAGGCACACGGACTCATCCGGGAACTGGAATTAAAAAAGAACACGGCGTATGCGCCGTTTGAGGTGTTTGGCAATGAGAGCGCAGGCATCCGGCTGGTTGTGACCGGTGTGGGGGAGATTGCTGCGGCTGCTGCGACCGCGGCAGTCTGTGCGCGGGATGGAGCAGATGCGGCAGACTTTCTCATCAATATCGGCTGCTGCGCGGCTGGCTGCTGTAAACCGGCAGACCGGGGCATGGACAGTTGCTGCGCGGCGGCAGAAGGCGCGGACAGCTGCTGTGAACCGGCAGACCGGGACATGGACAGCGGATACGGGGCGGCACACGCCGCACAGATCGGAGACCTGTACGTGTGTCACAAGATCACGGAGCAGGCAACCGGGAAAACGTTCTATCCGGATATTCTGTACCGGCACCCGTGGAAGGAACGTGAACTTGTGACCGGGATGCAGCCGCTGCAAAGAGCAGCGGCACACGGAGCTTTATATGATATGGAAGCGGCGGCCGTCTATCAGGCAGGCATCCGCTTTTTTTCTCCGGACCGGATGCTTTTTTTGAAGGTGGTATCGGATTTCGGAATTGCAGGGCAGGAGAGAATGACGGCGGAGGCGCTCACGGGGCTGCTGGAGCAGCATGTAAAGGAGGTCGCGGCATTTCTTACAAATCTGCGGGAGGCGGCAGACGAGGAGGAGACGCTGCGAAACGACGGTATTTTGCAGGAAGACGAGGCGGTGCTGGAGCGGCTTTTTGCGGCGCTGCACTGCTCGCAGACGATGCGGGCGTCGGCGCGGCAGTATATCACGTATGCGGCGCTTACCGGATACGACTGGAAAGCGGAACTGGAAGAATGGTATGCGCGGGGGCTGCTCCCGTGCAAAGACAGGCGGGAAGGGAAGGTGCGGCTTGAAGAACTTAAACAGGTCTTATTATAATCCGCCGTTTTCCCATATTTATGTGGAGCGGGAAGTGGCGGAAGATCCGGAGACAAAGCGGATGCTCGCGCAGTTTCCACAGGCGGAAGTGATTGCCATCGACCACTATAAGGACATTTTCTGCCGGAGCAGGCAGGACTATGTCAGGCAGCATGCGGCGCAGAATCTGATTCTGGCGGGGAAGCACGGTGAGTTGCTCTACCCCGGCGCGCCGGTCTGCCAGAGCTTTGGAAATGAACATTTTTACTACACCTCCTGTGTGATGAACTGCGTGTTTGACTGTGAATACTGCTATCTGAAGGGAATGTATCCGTCCGCCAACCTGGTGGTGTTCGTCAATCTTGAGGATATTTTTGCGGAAGTGGAAAAGAGACTTGCCGCGCACCCGGTCTACCTGTGCGTGTCCTACGACACGGATCTGCTGGCGTTAGAGCATCTGACCGGTTATGCGGCACGCTGGATCGAGTTTGTGCGCAGGATGAACACCGACGGGCAGCGGCTGCGCATCGAGCTTAGAACCAAGGGAACCGGAGGCAGCCTGTGGCAGACGGTCCGGCCGGAGGCAGGCGTCATCTGTGCGTTTACCATCTCACCGCAGCAGGTGATTGATGCATATGAGCACGGTACGGCTTCGCTCGCCGGGCGGCTGGCAGGAGCGGAAGCGGCGATGGAACATGGCTTTTCGGTGCGTCTCTGCTTTGACCCGATGATCTATTGCAGCGACTGGAAGAAGCACTATGACGCGATGTTTGCGCAGGTCTGCGGGACGCTGGACCTGCAAAAACTGGCGGATGTCAGCGTCGGAACCTTCCGCATTTCCCAGGATTATCTGAAGAAGATGCGGAAAAATGAACCGGACTCGGCGGTGGTGCAGTTCCCCTACCAGAATGACGGCGGGGTGTACCATTACCCGACGGCGCTCATGGAGGAGATGGAGCAGTATATGACGGAAAAACTTGCCGCTTATCTTCCGGCAGAGCGGATTTTCCGATGGAAGGAATAAGGAGAGAATACATGGAGCAGTGTAGAGAAAACGAGGCGGCGATTGTCACGGGGGCGTCCTCCGGGATCGGGGCGGCGATCAGTGCCAGACTGTGCAAAATGGGATATGAAGTGTTTGGCATCGGACGCTCGTTCGGCAGCAGTTTCGCGGAACAGTTTCCGGACGCTGCAGATAATCCGCTGTTTCATGCGGTGGTCTGCGATCTTCTGGACACGGAAAAAATGTTGAAGCTGGTGCGGGGGATTGCTGCAGAAGCTACGGTCACGCTGCTCGTCAACAATGCCGGCAGCGCGTACTACGGATTGCACGAGGAGTTAAGCCCGAAGAAGATTCAGAAGATGGTGCGCACAGATCTGGAAGTGCCGATGATTTTAAGCCAGCAGCTGCTGCGCGGGTTTAAGAAAAACAAGGGCTGTATCGTCAATATCGCATCCGTGACGGCGCAGCAGTCGAATCCGCACGGCTGTGCCTATGGCGCGGTGAAGGCAGGACTTGCCAGCTTTTCGCGCAGTCTTTTTGACGAGGCACGGAAATACGGCGTGCGGGTGGCGGTGGTATCCCCGGATATGACGAAGACGGAATTGTACCGCAATGCAGACTTTACGGTGGGGGAGGAGACGGAGAGCTATCTTCTGCCGCAGGATGTCGCGGACGCGGTGGCGTATATCGTGGGGCAGAGAGAGGGCGTGGCGGTGTCGGAGGTGACACTCCGCCCGCAGTATCACAGAATCCGGCGCAAGCCGGTGACGAAAAAGGAGAGACCGGTCGAATGAAAGATCTTACAAAAGGAAAACCGTCAACGCTGATTCTTGCGTTTGCACTGCCGATATTCCTCGGGAATCTGCTGCAGCTGACCTACAGCGTGACCGATACGAGAATTGTCGGCTCTTTTCTCGGGGAGGATGCGCTCGCTGCGGTCGGTGCAACGACAACGCTCAGCAACCTCGTCATCGGCTTTTTGCTCGGACTGGCGAACGGGTTTGCCATTATCACGGCGCAGCGGTTCGGCGCGAAGGATATCCGGGGCGTGAAAAAATCGTTTGCCGCTTCCCTGGTGCTCGGAACGGTGATCTCGGTTGTGCTGACGGTGCTTGGACTGGTGTTTTTACAGCCGATCCTGCGGTTTTTAAATGTGCCGGAGCATCTGATTCCGGTGGCAGGACCTTACATATTTATCATCATAGCAGGACTTCTTGCGACATTTCTCTATGACGCGTGTGCCGCAGCACTTCGGGCACTCGGGGATACCGTCACGCCGCTCGTGATTCTGGCAGTGTCGGTGGCGCTAAATATCGCGGGAGATCTTCTGTTCGTGCTGGTGTTAAAAGCGGGCGTGCGGGGAGCTGCCGCCGCCACGGTTCTGGCACAGATCCTGGCGTTTGTAATCTGCTGGATCTACATGCTAAGACGATATGAAATCCTCCGCCTTGCGCGTGAGGATTTCCGGGATGCGGATACGGCGATGGTGAAAAACATGCTCGGATCGGGGCTGTCGATGGGCTTTATGAGCTCGCTGGTCAATATCGGCTCGCTGACACTCCAGACGGCGATCAATAAGCTGGGGCAGGACATCATCGTGGCGCACACGGCGGCACGGAAAATTTCTGAGATTTTTATGACGATGTTCAGCGTCTTCGGACAGACGATGGCGACCTACTGCGGACAGAATCTGGGCGCGGGCAGGATCGACCGGGTCAAAAAAGGCATCCGGATCGGCATTTTCTACACCTGCATCTGGTGTACGCTTTCCGCGGTGGCGAGCTACACGATCGGCAGCTGGCTGGTATATCTTGTGACGGGAAGCACGAATGAGGTTGTGATCTTAAATGCGACCAGCTACCTGAAATTCGACACGCTGTTCTACTATGTGACGGCGGTGATCTGCGTGCTCCGAAACGCCATGCAGGGACTGGGCGATCATATCACGCCGCTCATTTCGAGTTCGCTTGAGATGGCCGGGAAAATCGTGATCGCCGCCACGCTTGTGCCGATGTTAGGCTACACCGGTGTCATTGTGGCGGAGCCGCTCGTGTGGTTTATCATGGTAATTCCACTCGTCGTGCAGATCTTCCGGATGCCGGTACTCCGGGACGAAAACCGGATGAATCAAGGGAAATGATGCGTAGTTGGACGATAACAACGCTTGAAATGCCATAAAATCAAGCAATTACAGGATTTCACAAAAAGTTCACAGAAAATTAGCACTCAACACTTGACAGTGCTAATAAACGGTGCTATAACATAGTCAGAACAAAGGAGAGGAACAAAAGGAGAACAGGAAATGAGTTCTATGAGTTCCCAGAACATCCCGGTTCCAAAGAAACAAGGAAACAGCATGAGTGTATCTGCCGAAGGCAGGTACGAAGTAGAAAAGGAGAGATGACTTATGTTAACACCTAGTATTTTTGGAGAGAACTTATTTGATGACTGGTTTGATGATTTCCCATTTTTCGATGACAGAGATTTACGCAAGGTTGACAAGAAGCTGTACGGCAGAAGAGCCGGTAACCTGATGAAGACAGATATTCAGGAGATGAAGGATGGCTACAAGATGGAAGTTGATCTTCCGGGCTTCAAGAAGGATGAGATTACCGTAGAGCTGGATGACGGATATCTGACCATCAGTGCCGCCAAGGGACTGGATCAGGACGAGAAGGAGAAAGAATCCGGACGTTACATCCGCAGAGAGCGTTATGCAGGTGCCTGCAGCCGGAGCTTCTATGTGGGTGAGGGCGTAACCGAGGAGGATATCAAGGCTGAGTTCAAGCACGGTATCCTGACACTGGTTGTTCCGAAGAAGGAAGCAAAGCCTGCAGTAGAGCAGAAGAAATACATTGCGATTGAAGGATAAGGATGACAGAGAGAAAGGAAGCGTATGATCATGTCAGATAAGAATCCAAAACATCCGTTGAAGAAGAAAAAAGTAGCAGCAAAGGTGAATATGGCAGACCATGAGGCGGTCGAGGAAGCGAGAGAAGCCCACAAGTCGAAAAAGCATGTTTACTAAGCGATACGCCTGCAGATGACAGGAGAAAAGGGACAGGGAGCTACACAGCACGAAGTGCTGTGCGCCCCCTGTCCCTTTTTGCGTCCAAAGATTACCCATTCGCTAATCCAACTGCATGGAGTTGAGTTTTTCTGCCAGCAGAGTCAGGAAACGCTTGCCGAAATTACTTAGTTCGTGATCCCTGCGGGAGATACAGCCAAGTTCGATCCGTTGATGCGTGTCCAGATTCATGACCGCGTAATCTTTTTCCAGCAGGTTCTCACCGGACATGCCGGAACCGATGGTATAGGTGTTCACCTCCATGCCGATGCTGGCATCTGCCATCTCGTCCGTGAGGGTGATTGTTTTTTTGCGACGGTATTCTCCACAAGCTCCTCGGAGAAGAAGCGGTCTCTGGAACTGTCGATTCCCTGAAAATAGTGGCTGTAGACATAGGGAGTCAGGTCTTCCATCGATACCTTCGTCCTGCCGGCGAGCGGATGCTGCTTGGGAACATAGACTTTGGGGCGCATGGTTGCCAGCAGATGAAAATCAAGTTCCTGCTGCTCCATCTCCCAGTCGAGAACGCGGTTCTCACGGTTTTTCAGCAGAACGCCGATTTCACAGAATTCCGAAGCGACGTAATCTAAGATCTCCTTGGTGCGCAGCTGGTGAGAGTCTATAAAGTGCCGGTGTTAAAGCCGGTTATGGATGTCCTTATGGCACTGAGCAAAGCGTTTCCGATGAACCTGGTTCTGCTCATCTTTTATCTGATCTGGACGACGCAGTTTTCCAGTATCGCAGCATTTTTTCATTCACAGAAGACGATCAAGGATGTCAGTCTGATGTATGTGGCGATTGCAGCTCTGGTGTTCTGTAGTCTTGTCAGTATTTCGGAAATCATAAGAAGCGGTCTGATCTCCGTGGACAAGGGACAGTATGAAGCGGGATATGCCTCGGGACTGACAAAAGCACAGACCTTTCCATGTGATTGTGCCGCAGGCGGTGCGGGCGGTCATTCCACCGCTCACGAACGATATTCTCTCGCTGGTAAAGGGAACGGCGTTAGTGTCGGTCATTGGAGTGTCAGACATTCTGACGGATTCCATCAACGCGGCAAGTGCGGCGTACTCTTACCTGGAGGCGTATGTGGCGGCAGCCCTGGTATTCTGGGGCATCGGAATTGTGTTAGAGCGGCTGAGCCACTATGTGGAACGGAAATTTTCAAAGAGCGTTAAGACACTGGCAGGCTGAGATGCGGTACGGCATCGTACATTATTGTAATAGGAAGGAAACAGGGCTATGGCAGTATTAGAAGTGAGAAATGTAAAAAAGGTTTTTGGAGATAATGTGATTTTAAGAGGAATCGATCTTGATGTACAGAAAGGGGACGTCATCGTCATACTCGGGCCGAGCGGTTCCGGTAAGACCACCTTTTTGCGCTGCCTGAATCTTCTGGAAAAACCGGATGAAGGCTCGATGGCCTTAAATGGAAGAGAATATAACTTAAAAAATGTAAAAAATAAGGAAAAGCTGGAGATTCGGAGAAATACTTCCTTCGTTTTCCAGAATTACAATCTCTTCGTGAATAAGACGGTTCTTTCCAATGTGACGCTGGGGCTTACCGTGGGACGCCATATGAAAAAGGAAGAGGCCGAGAAGACCGGAAAAGACCTTTTAGACAAGGTCGGTCTTGCAGGAAAGTACGATTACTACCCGGCACAGCTATCCGGCGGCATGCAGCAGCGTGTCGGAATTGCACGGGCAATGGCAGCGAATCCAGAGGTCATTCTTTTCGATGAGCCGACGTCCGCACTTGATCCGGAGCTGGTGGGAGAGGTGTTAAATGTCATGAAACAGTTCGCAAAACAGGGAGTCACAATGATTGTGGTAACACATGAGATGCAGTTTGCAAGAGAAGTGGCAAGTCAGGTTATTTTTATGGCAGACGGTGTGGTTGTGGAAAAAGGAACGCCGGAGGAGATCTTTGATCATCCGAAGGAGGAGGCAACCAGAAAATTCTTAAAACGTATTTTAAAGGAAGAGTCATAGCTGTGTGCGAAGACGGAGAGGAGAGAAAGATATGCAGAAATATGTGATTTCAATTTCAAGACAATTTGGAAGTCTGGGAAGACCGATTGCAAAGAAACTGGCAGAACTTCTGGAAATTGAATACTACGACAGAGATATTGTGGAGGAGGCGTCCAAAGTTCATAACATTCCGTTAAAGGAAGCAAGCAATCTGGAGGAGTCGGCAAAGTATCTGTTCATGAGTTTCCCGCTCGGCAGCGGAACCACGGCGACGCAGGATGCCCTGTTTAAGACGGAGAGCGAGATGATAAAAAAACTTGCCGTGAAGGAATCCTGCATCATTGTCGGCAGATGCGCGGACGCAATTCTGGAGGATTGCGATCATCTGATCAGAATTTTTATCTATGCGCTGTACGAAGACCGCATTGTCAACTGTGTCAATGATCTCGGCATGGACACAAAGGCGGCGAAGCGGATGATCCGTGATGTGGACAAGGCGAGAGATGCCTACCATATGCGGTATGCGGGGTATCTGCCGAACGATATGAACCATATGGATCTGATGGTCAACAGCGCAACTCTGGGGGTCGATATGACAGCGAGACTGTTGGCGGAAGTGGTGCGTGATAAATTTTCATAAGACGGGCAGTGTGCGTAAGACCGCACAGTGTCACAGAGGATAAGACATGGAAAAACACAGAAAAAAACTGATCAAAAACGCAGCGGTATTTGACGGGCACAGCAGTGGGCTGGCGCATGGGAAAAAGATTGTCATTGAAGACGATCTTGTCACAGAGATTACCGGGGATGAAGTATCGGAAGAAAATTTTGACGAGGTATTTGACGGCACGGGCATGGTGGCGATGCCGGGAATGACGGACGCGCATGTTCACATGGGCTGTCTGTTCGCAAAGGGAGAATTCCCAGTGGATTACGCTACGGTGCTGACCGTCGCAAAATGTAAGGATGCGCTGATGGCCGGGTTTACCACGTTCCGTGATGCGGGAAGTGTGAGCGAGGGATTAAAGCTGGCGTTTGACGAGGGTGTGCTTCCAGGTCCGCGCATCTATCCCTGCGGTGCCTACATCAGCCAGACGTGCGGGCATGGGGATTCGGAGTATGCGCATACCTATCGAGACATCCAGTACAGGCATCCGTCCAGCACCGTTTTGGCGGACGGGGTGCCGGAGATCATCCGGGCAGTGCGCGAGCAGTTCTACCGCGGTGCATCCCACATCAAACTGATGGCTACCGAGATCTTAAACCGGCATGAGGATATCAGGCTTTTGTTCGAAACGGATATGATGATCACGGGACCGGATTATCAGGTGGAGCAGAGTGAGGATATCCGGTATTACGAAAAGCGCTTCGGCACAATGCGGGCGCTGAGGGCTTTGACGGGCACTGCAAACGAGGTGTTTGCGCTTACGACCTACCAGAATCCTTACCCGAAGGGAAAGATCGGTGTACTGGAGGCGGGAGCCTTTGCGGATCTGCTTCTGGTGGATGGAGATCCGACAAAAAGTGTATCGGTTCTTGCAGACACCGATCATCTGCGCCTGATTATGAAAGGGGGAACGGTGTACAAAAATACACTGTGCTGAGATTTTATTCCGCTAATACGCTGACTTGCATGTGGCTGAGATTCGTAGTAATCTTATTCCAAAAACTAAAAGCAGGAGGTAATTATGAAAGAGCTGCTGTACTGGATTGTGGAATGGATTGCGAGGATTCACAGCCACATTCTTCGTCTGAATGATGCGTATGAATACAATTTTACAGATAAAGAACTGCATTTTCTCGTCATTGGTATGATGGGAATGGGATTCATTTTTGTCGTGTATCCTGTTTTTAAATGGCTGGCAAAGCATGATCATGTCATGGTAATTGCGTGGATTTATGTGCTGACACTGATTATCGTGATCACGTTTGCCATAGAGATCGGGCAGAAAGTAACAGGCACCGGCAATATGGAATTTGCAGACATTGTGATGGGTGTATTCGGATTCATTGTAATGTTCCTTGTGTTCTCGGTTGTGCGGGGTATTTATAAGCTGATAAGAAATCTGATCAGAGGAGACAGGAAAGATGAATGAATTTTGGAAAAGAGTGCTCGAGACGTGCGTGGTGATTCTGGGGAACTGCCTGTATGCATTCGGTGTGGCAATGTTCATTGTGCCGGGAGGACTGATTACCGGCGGAACGACGGGAATTGCGCTGTTTGTGCACCACATGATGGGTTGTTCCGTCTCCGTGTTTGTACTGCTGTTCAATACGGTTATGTTTCTGATCGGATTTGCGGTATTCGGGAAAAAATTTGCAGCTAACACACTGGTCAGCACCTTCAGCTATCCGGTAGCGCTGGAGCTGTTTACACGGCTTCTGCACGGCTATGCGATCACGGACGATATAATTCTCTGCATGATCTTTGGAGGAATCTGTATCGGAGGAGCCATCGGCGTTGTGATCCGTGCAGGCGCATCGACTGGCGGCATGGATATACCGCCGCTTGTGTTGAACCGTTATTTTAAGATACCGGTGTCAAAGTCCATCTATGTGTTTGATATGCTGATTTTGCTGCTCCAGGCGTTTAACAGTACAGGAGAACAGCTTCTCTATGGTATTCTGCTGGTGATTGTCTACAGCGTGGTGCTGGATAAGTGCCTGATGCTTGGAACTGCAAAGATGCAGATCAAAGTAGTCAGTGAGAAAATCGATGAGATCAGAAAAGCAGTCTTAACAGATATCGACCGCGGTGTTACAATGTTAAAAAGTGAGACCGGATACATGGAGCGGGAGACGGAGATGCTGCTTACGGTGGTGTCAATACAGGAACTGGCGAAGACGGAGAAGCTGATCCACTCGGTGGATGAGGATGCGTTCGTTGTGATCAATCGTGTCAGTGAGGTTTCCGGCCGCGGTTTTTCAAGTAAAAAGCGCTATCTGGAAAAGGAGAATTCATGACATTACAGCAACTGAGATATGCACTGGCGATTGCCGACTGCGGATCGATGAATGAGGCGGCAAAGCGTCTGTTTTTATCGCAGCCCAGCCTGTCTGAGACAGTAAAGGAACTGGAGCAGGAGATCGGGATGCAGATTTTTATGCGTTCAAACCGGGGAATCATCATAACACCGGAGGGCGAGGAGTTTCTGGGGTACGCCAGACAGGTGATCGACCAGTACGGAATCCTTAAGGCACGTTATGTGGAGAAGCAGCGCAAGGAAAAGTTCAGCGTGTCCATGCAGCACTATACGTTTGCGGTCAAAGCGTTTGTGGAGACCGTGAAGAAAGCCGGGATGGACCGCTATGAATTTGCGGCGAACGAGACGACCACCTACGACGTCATGGAGAATGTCCGCAACTTTAAGAGCGAAATCGGCGTCCTGTATCTGAACGATTTTAATGAGCAGGTGTTGATGAAGATTATCCGGGAGAAGGGGCTGGAGTTCGAGGAACTGTTTGCCTGCGATACCTATGTCTATCTGTGGTCGGGGCATCCGCTCGCGGGGCAGAGCGTGATCTCCATGGAAGAGCTGGACGAGTATCCGTGCTTGTCCTTTGATCAGGGACGGAACAGCTCGCTCTATCTTGCGGAGGAGATGAAGAGCACCTACGATTATAAGCGGCTGATTAAGGCGAATGACCGGGCGACACTGCTAAACTTTATGATTGGGCTGAACGCGTACACGCTGTGTTCGGGAATTATCTGTGAGGAGTTAAACGGCAGCGATTACATGGCGGTTCCGCTCAAGGAGACGGAGAAGATGCGGATTGGCTATGTGAAGCGCAAAGGGGCATCGATCAGTCAAATTGGACAGATCTATATCGAGGAATTGAAAAAATATAAAGAAAAAATTATGTAGTGGTCGGCTATAGGTTTTCCCTATAGCCGACTATCGGCTTCCTGTATTAACACTTTCCTAAACTGCCTGTTATAATAGGCAATATAATCAAAAAAAACATGCAGATAACAGATGGCATGGAGCAAAAAGCAGGAAGGAGGAAACGGGTATGAGAGACACAGCGTGGCAGATGAGAACAGCGATGATGTGTGACAGGATGTGTCGGATGTCCATGTATGGTGGCATGGATGTGAATGTTGTGCGGCTTTTCCCGGATTCTTCAGACCTTTGGAAGAACAGATAGATACCGGCGCTATGGAGCGCAGGTTGGGGCAGCCGCAGGGCTGCTTTTTTTATTCTATGTTTTAGAAATAACATTTTAGGAGGTGGCAGTGCATGCCAGCAATTGCGATACGTCATTTATCAAAGACCTTCGAGCAGAAGGGAAACAGCGTGGAAGCGCTGCGGGATATCTCGCTCGACATTGAGGAGGGAGACATCTACGGAATCATCGGAATGTCCGGTGCCGGGAAAAGTACCCTGGTGCGGTGTCTGAATTATCTGGAGAGACCGACGAGCGGTGAGGTTATCATCGGCGGAAGAGATCTGGGAACGCTGACCGAGAAAGAACTGCGGGAGCAGCGGAGCGACATCGCAATGATTTTCCAGCATTTCAACCTTCTCATGCAAAAGAGTGTGCTGGACAATGTATGTTTCCCGATGCAGATTGCGAAGAAAAAGAAGGATGAGGCGAAGAAAAGAGCGCTTGAGCTGCTCGAGACTGTCGGACTTGCCGACAAGGCGGACGCTTATCCGGCACAGCTTTCCGGCGGACAGAAGCAGAGAGTGGCGATCGCCAGAGCGCTTGCGACGGATCCGAAGATTCTGCTCTGCGACGAGGCAACCAGTGCCTTAGATCCGCAGACAACGCAGTCCATTCTGGCACTCTTAAAGGAGATCAACCGGAAATTCGGCATCACGATTGTGATTATCACGCATCAGATGTCCGTGATCCGGGAAATCTGCAGCCATGTGGCGATTGTGGAAAAAGGAAGCATCGTGGAAGTCGGCCTAGTCGAGGAGATTTTCAACCATCCGAAATCCCGTGTGGCGAGAAGCCTGATCTTAAGCGACCGTGCTGCGGATGCCGCGTCATATTCCGGGGCGGAAGGTGATATTGCGGATGGAGCGGAGCTGACCGGATGGAGCGGTGAGAGCAGACAGCGGGACCGCATCGGCGACGATAAGAAGCTTCGTATTGTATTCTCAGAGAATTCCGCATTTGAGCCCGTCATTGCCAATATGGTGTTAAAGTTCGGTACGCCGGTGAACATCCTCCGCGCAGATACCAAGAATGTCGGCGGAGTGGCAAAGGGTGAGATGATTCTGGGACTTCCGTCAGACGCCGGGCTGCAGGAGCAGATGGAGGCTTATCTGGTGGAAAAGGGACTTGAGATTGAGGAGGTGACCGGAGATGTGGAATAGTCAGGTAATCATCATGCTTTTGGAGGGAATCCGGGACACCCTGTATATGACCTTAGCGTCCACATTGTTTGGATATATCATCGGACTTCCGATGGGAATTGTGCTGACTGTCACGGACAAGGACGGCATCCGTCCGAATGCGGCAGTCTACAAGGTGCTGGATGTGATTTCCAACCTGCTGCGCAGTATTCCGTTTATTATTTTGCTGATTGTGCTGATTCCGTTCACCAGATTTGTGGTGGGAAGAAGCTACGGATCGACGGCGACGATCGTCCCGCTGACGATTGCGGCGGCACCTTACATTGCCAGAATGGTAGAATCCTCATTAAAAGAGGTGGATGCAGGCGTCATCGAGGCAGCGCGCTCCATGGGAGCATCCGATTTTCAGATTGTGACCAAGGTCATGCTGGTGGAGGCGAGAACGTCTCTGATTGTCGGAGCAACGATTTCCCTTGGCACGATTTTGGGATATTCCGCGATGGCAGGAACCGTCGGCGGAGGCGGACTGGGAGATATTGCCATCCGCTATGGTTACACCAGATGGCAGACCGATATCATGGTTGTCACAGTGGTGCTTCTGGTAATTTTATTCCAGATTTTCCAGACGATCGGAATGAAGATTGCGAATCGGCTGGATCGCAGAAAGTAGCAATAACAAATTTGCATATATTTTTAAGTTTTAAGGAGGACACTATTATGAAAAAGAAAGTATTGTCAACGATTCTGGCAGGCGTGCTCGCATTATCCGCATTCGCAGGATGCGGAAGCAGCACGGAGGAGAGCACAGACACCAGTGCAGCAACAAAGGAAGAGACACCCGTAGCTGCAACGGAGGAGGCTGTGAGTGCTGAGAACACAGAGAGCACCGATACCGCAGCAGAAGGCGGCACCATCAAAGTGGCTGCATCCGCAACACCGCACGCAGAGATTCTTGAGGAAGCAAAGAAGATTCTTGCTGACGAGGGATGGGATCTGGAAATCAAGATTTTTGACGACTATGTAATGCCGAACGAAGTGGTAGAAAGCGGCGAGTTTGACGCAAACTACTTCCAGCACGTTCCGTACCTTGAGAGCTTTAACAATGAGAAAGGAACCCATCTGGTCAATGCAGGCGGCATCCACTATGAGCCGTTCGGCATCTATCCGGGAACAAAGTCCGATCTCTCCGAGCTGGCTGACGGCGACACCATCGCAGTGCCGAACGATACCACAAACGAGGCGAGAGCACTTCTTCTGTTACAGGATAACGGCATCATTACCTTAAAGGAAGGCGCCGGATTAGAGGCAACTGTTAATGATATCGCAGAGAACCCGCACAACGTCAAGATCGAGGAGCTGGCAGCAGAGCAGGTTGCAAGAGTGGCTCCGGAGGTTGCATTCGTTGTATTAAACGGTAACTACGCATTACAGGCAGGCTTCTCCGTTGCAAAAGATGCACTGGCTTACGAGGCATCCGATTCCGAGGCAGCGAAGACCTACGTGAACATCATTGCAGTAAAAGAGGGACATGAGAACGATCCTGGCATCCAGGCACTTGTAAAAGTATTAAAGTCTGATGAGATCAAGCAGTACATCAACGACACCTACGATGGAGCCGTTATCCCGTTTGAGGACTAGTTTAAAGAGGAAGAAATTGTCGCAATAAGCATATCGTGCTTTGCTTTGATAAGTAATATTATTAGAAGACCACACCGTGGGATTTCAGATGGAAATGCAGGTGGAAATTTGGTTCAAAAAATGTGGAATTTCTAACCAGCCGAATGTTTGCATCTGCGATGATCCGTGTCTTTCCAAGTTTGTAGCACTCCACGGACTGTGTCCGCAAATCATGAGACAATTTAAGAACTTTCGTGTGGCGCTTTTGCCGCTGCTGAATAAAACATAATCGCGCGAAGCCGATGTCTGAGTTGCCATCTGCCTTATTTTCAATAGCAGATGGCAGCGAGTTTCGGTTCGCGCGATTTTATAGTGTCTGTGAGGCAGCGGCATTAGCCGCCACTAGAAAGTTCGCTCATTGTCTCTGATTTGGCGGACACACTCCGGGAGTGTTCAAACGTGGAAGAGACACGGAATCTGATGCAAACATGCAGCTGGAAGAAATGCTCACATTTTTCTCCAACGAATTTCCATCTGCATTTCCACATGAAATCCCCAAGTGTGTTTCTAATAATATTACTTATCCCCCCAAGCGGTCTATGCTGATTGCGACAATTTCTTTTGTATTATTTTGTAGAAGAAGAGTTTCTTTCGGCTGTATGTTGTGGTAAAATAACAGATATAAGCTGGGAGTGAAGTTTCCCGGCAATTACGAAGGGGAATGGAGAGAAGTACCATGAAAGAGGAACAGAAGGTATCGTTTATTCACTCAATTTCAGCAAAGATCATGCTGCTGACCGTGCTTGCAGTGGTTATGTCGGTGTTGATTGTTGCATTCCGGGCGGAAGCGGGAACAAAGAAGGTTGTCGGAGACGTCAGTGCAGATTATATTTTAAGCATGGCGGAGATGGGGGGAGAGATTGTGAACAATCTCCCTCAGGAAGCGGATGCTGGAGCATATGAGAATGCCTTAGCGGATATCAGTATGGAGGGGATCGATTCTTCCTACGCCTATCTCGTTGACACGGACGGCACTATGTTATATCACCCGACAGCGGAAAAGATCGGACAGCCGGTGGAGAATGCTGTCGTGCTTGGCGTCGTTGCAGAGCTTGCCAAGGGACAGGTACCGGTGAATGAGACGGTGACTTATGATTTTAAGGGCGTTACCAAATATGCGGCTTATGCGATCACGGCGAACCGTCAGATTGTTGTGGTGACGGCGGATGAAGACGAGATCATGGAGCCACTGAATCAGATAATAAGTAAGATTATGCTGCTGTCATTGGGGATACTGGTTGCAGCGATTGTTCTGGCATACGTAGTAAGCCAGTTTATCTGCAGACCGATTCAGCAGATTACAACGATTATTGGCGATACCGCACAGTTGGATTTCAGATCAAATCCGAACGGCGCAAAGCTGCGCAGCCGCCGGGATGAGACGGGAGAGATGGCAAATGCTGTACATGTGATGCGCAGGAACCTGCGTTCCATGATTGGCGATATTGATACCGCAAGTAACCAGATCACACAGAATGTGGATGGCCTGCAGGAGATTACCACCACGGTGGATCATATGTGTTCCGACAACTCCGCGACAAGTCAGCAGCTTGCGGCTGGCATGGAGGAGACGGCAGCAACCACAGTAACAATCAACGAAAATATAGAAGTTATCAAGAACGGAGCGGATGATATTAACAGTATGGCAACGGAGGGCGCACGAACCTCGGAAGAGATCATGATGCGGGCAAATGATCTACGCACCAAGACAGTTGAGGCAAGCGCCAAGACAATGACGATGTACAACAACGTCAAGACAAAGGCACAGGAAGCCATCGAGGGATCGAAGGCGGTCGATAAGATCAACGAACTGACCGGCACGATCATGGAGATTTCATCCCAGACCGGATTGCTTGCACTCAATGCTTCCATCGAAGCGGCAAGAGCCGGGGAGGCAGGACGTGGATTTGCGGTGGTTGCAACGGAGATCGGAAGCCTTGCGGATCAGACGTCCAAGGCGATCAAGGATATCGGCACGATTGTGGATGCCGTCAACGCAGCAGTTTCCAATATGGCGGAATGCTTAGAAGAGACCACCGGATTTCTGGAGAATACCGTGCTGACGGAGTATAAGGAATTTGAGCAGGTCAGCGAACAGTATCAGGAGGATGCGGATACCTTCAAGACCAGTATGAACGACGTGAGCGATGCGATGGCGGGTCTTGCCAATTCTATCGACGCGATTGCACAGGCACTTAGCGGAATCAACTCCACAGTGGGCGAGTCGTCGATCGGCGTCAGCGATATTGCGGAGAAGACCAGCGACATGGTGGAGAAGACAGGAACCACGCACGACATGGTGGAAGAGTGTTATACTTATGTGGAGAAGCTGCGTGAGATTGTGAGCCAGTTTGTATTACAGTAAATAAAATATGATTTGCAGGGAAAAGGGTATGCAGATGTTGGAGCGATGCTGTGCATCGGAATCACGTCGGCATACCCTTTTTCACGCAGACAGGCATAAACCCGTCCACATTTTCATAGGATGAGTTAACGGCAAAGCGGTGGACGTGCTGCTTTGTGGGAAACTCGATGGATGGGGGCAGCGCATATGCAGGAATATTATCGCGGAAAAACGGAAGAACGAGGGAAAAACGTGCTCGAGGATGAGGAGAAAAAATCCTGGGCGGAAAGTTTTCTGGAACAGTTAAACGATCCTCTGATCTTTATTCTGTTTGTGGCGGCGGCGATTTCCCTGCTGCTGAGGGAATACGGCGATATGGCAATTATTCTGGCTGTGGTGCTGTTAAATGCGACGGTGGGAGTGATACAGGAGGGAAAAGCGAAAAAATCGCTGGAGGTGTTAAAACAGATGACCAGCCCGCATGCACTGCTTCTGGAAGGGGATGAAGTGTGGCAGATTCCGGCTGCCGATCTGATCCCGGGCGATCTTGTGGTGCTGGAAGCCGGCTGTCAGGTTCCGGCGGATCTTGTGCTGACAGAAGCGGTGAACCTGAAAATAGAAGAATCCGCACTGACCGGCGAGTCTGTTCCGGTCAACAAGGATACGGCGCAGAACCGCATGGCATATATGTCGACAAATGTGACCTACGGGCGCGGCGTGGGGAGAGTATCTGCCATCGGTATGGATACGGAGATCGGGAAAATTGCCGGGATGCTGAAGGCGGCGAAGGTCGAGCTGACACCGTTGCAGAAGCGGTTGGCAGACCTCGGCAAAATTTTGGGCACGGTGTCCGTATTCTTATGTGTGCTCCTTTTTGGCATGGCAATCCTGCAAAAACGGGATGTGGGAGAGATGCTGATTACGGCGATCTCTCTTGCGGTGGCGGCGGTGCCGGAGGGACTTCCCGCCATTGTGACGATGGTGCTGGCACTTTCCGTCTCGCGGATGGTGAAGGCTAATGCCATTGTAAAGCGCCTGCCGAGCGTGGAGACATTGGGATGTGTCAGCGTTGTGTGCTCGGATAAGACGGGAACACTGACGCAGAACCGCATGACTGTAAAAAAATGTTACGTGAACGGCAGAGTGCATGCGGTAAAAGAACTGCATCCGGCCGACGACCGGTATTTTTTGCAGGGATTTTCTCTCTGCAACGACGCATCCCTCCACGGAGGGGAACGCCGCGGCGATCCGACAGAATTAGCGCTCTTGGATATGGCGGCAGCGTTCGGCATACAGCGCGAGACATTGGAGGATACCATGCCGCGGATCGACGAGATTGCCTTCGATTCGGAGCGGAAACGGATGACGACGTTGCATGAGACGTTGGACGGCAGAATCTCTTTCACGAAGGGATCGCCGGATGAAATCCTGGAGCGGTGCCGGTATGTGTGGAGCAACGGCAAGACGGCGGCGTTTTCTGCGGCGGCGAGAGAACAGGCAAAACGGGGACTTGCCGAGATGACGGAAGCGGGACTTCGCGTGCTGGCGATTGGCATGCATCCTAAAGCGGCACAGATGGAGGAGAGCGGGCTTACGTTTCTGGGGATGGCAGGAATGGAAGACCCGGTACGCCCCGAGGCGGCGGAGGCGGTGGAACAGTTTGCACGTGCCGGAGTCCGGACGATCATGATTACCGGGGACAGGGCGGACACGGCGCTTGCGATTGCACGCCAGCTCGGCATTGCCGAGCGGAGGGATGAATGTGTGACGGGCGAGGAGATGGAGCGGATGGACGAACAGACGCTGGCGGCACGGATCAGTAAAACCCGGGTGTTTGCCCATGTATCCCCGGAGCACAAGGTCAGAATCGTGTCCGCATGCAAAAAGAACGGGGAGATTGTCGCCATGACAGGGGACGGAGTCAACGACGCTCCGTCGTTAAAATCTGCGGACGTGGGAATTGCCATGGGAATGGCGGGAACGGATGTCGCCAGAAATGCGGCGGATATGGTGCTGGCGGATGACAATTTTGCAACGATTGCAGGAGCGATTGCGCAGGGGCGCAGCATCTATGAAAATATCCGCAAGTCGGTGCTGTTTTTACTTTCATCTAATTTCGGAGAAATTATCACAATGCTGGCGGCAGTTGCCATGGGGCTGGCATCGCCCTTAAAGTCGAGCCATATTCTCTGGATCAATCTGATTACGGATTCCCTGCCGGCGCTGGCACTCGGAGTAGATGTGGAAGAACAGAAGGACTACATGAACCGCCCGCCGAGACGCCGGGATGAGAGCCTGTTTGCGGGCGGCGGCTGGGGATGCACCTGTTTTTACGGTCTTTTAATCGCAGGAATCAGTATGCTTGCCTTTTTGCAGGGACCGGTCGGCACGATCAAAAGCGCCGGGATGACGCTGACGATTCCGCACCTGCAGGCGGTGCTTAAAGATGCACAGGTGTTAGCGCGGTCGCAGACCTACGCATTTACCGTGCTCGGCATGGCGCAGTTATTCCATGCGATCGGCATGCGGGATGTGGAGACATCGGTGTTTTGCATGAACCATCTGGAAAACCGTCTGATGCTGGCGGCGTTCGCGGTGGGAATCAGTCTTCAGATGATGGTCACGGAAGTGCCGTATTTTGTACAGCTGTTTGGAACCTGCAGACTTACCGCCCTGGAGTGGACGAAGCTGCTTGGACTTGCGGCAATGCCGCTGCTGGCACATGAACTGTTGGTGCTGTTTTCCTGTGCGGGAGAGGTAAAGGATGCGTTAAGGTTGCAGGGAGAGGATTGACAAAGGCGGCGTCGGACTGTTATACTCCATACAATCTTAAATAACAGAATTGCTAAAGGGGAGTAGTTTTAAATTGCAGCGTCAACATACGCGGTCTTGGACCTGGCGCTGTGTACCATGAAGATTACCCGTGGTTATGAGACTTTTAGCGCGGAAAGTATCGCAGAGATACATTTCGTGCTGGAAGTCTCTTTTTTAATTTTAAGAAAACAGGAGGCAGAAATGAAAGAGTGGTATCAGATTTCAACGGAAGATGTGAAAAAGAAGATGGAGACCTCAGAACATGGACTCACAACGGAGGAGGCGGCAAAACGGCTGGCGCAATACGGGGAGAATGTGCTGGTGGAGGGAAAGAAAAAGAGTGTTCTCAAGGTTTTTTTCGGACAGTTTGCGGATCTTCTCGTGGGAATTCTGATTGTGGCAGCCGTGATTTCCGCCTGTTCGGGGAATCCGGAGAGCACCTTTGTCATTCTGGTTGTGATCGTGCTCAATGCGCTGCTAGGAACGGTCCAGTATGTAAAGGCGGAGAAGTCGCTGGAGAGTCTGAAGGATCTGACGTCGCCGAACGCGAAAGTGCTGCGCTCCGGCGTGAAGGTGGAGATTCCGGCGAAGGAAGTCGTGCCGGGAGACCTTCTGCTGCTGGAGGCGGGAGACATGGTGGCGGCGGACGGCAGAATCCGGCGCAGCTATTCACTGCAGGTGAATGAGAGCTCGCTGACGGGAGAATCGACGAATGTTGAGAAAAGAGAAGGTGTGATCGAACAGGAGGCGGCGCTTGGCGACCGCGTGAACATGGTGTATTCGGGAAGTCTGGTGACTTACGGAAGGGCAGAGGTTTTTGTGACGGAGACTGCGATGAACACGGAGATCGGTAAGATTGCAGGACTTTTAAGCAATGCGAAGGAAAAAAAGACGCCGCTGCAGATTGCATTGGATGATTTTGGAAAAAAGCTGTCATATCTGATTCTGGCTGTCTGTGCGCTGGTGTTCGGTCTGTCAATGTACCGGGATATGCCGCTTCTGGACGCGATGATGTTTGCGGTCGCGCTTGCAGTTGCGGCGATTCCGGAAGCCCTCGGCTCGATCGTGACAATCGTGCAGGCGATGGGAACCCAGAAAATGGCGAGGGAGCATGCGATCATCAAAGATCTGAAGGCGGTGGAGAGTCTGGGCTGTGTGTCGGTGATCTGTTCGGATAAGACGGGCACGCTTACACAGAACAAAATGACCGTGCAGAAGATTTATCTGGATCATACGGCGATCATGCCGGAGGTGCTGCAGATCAACGACCAGCTTCACCGTTATCTGATGTATGATGCGATTTTAAATAACGATGCGCGCATGGATGACGGGAAAGTGATTGGCGACCCGACGGAGTCAGCACTGCTCGAGATGGTGCGTAAATGTGGCGTGGATGATGATTTCTTACGGGGAGCAATGGAACGACAGCAGGAACTGCCGTTTGATTCGGACCGCAAGCTGATGAGCACGGTCTATGCGCTGCACGGTGTACAGACACTGCTGACCAAAGGGGCGCCGGACGTCCTTTTGAAGCGCGCGGTCTATCTTAGGGAGAAGCAGGGCATCCGGCGGATGACGGAGGAAGACCGTACGGAGATTTTAGAGCAGAATCAAAGATTTTCCGGCGAGGGGCTTCGTGTGCTGGCTTTTGCTTACCGGGAACTGAAGGAGGGGGAAAAGCTGACAATCTCCGGGGAGTGTGATTACATTTTTCTTGGGCTTGTGGCGATGATCGACCCGCCGCGCGCAGAGTCTGCGGCGGCTGTAGCAGATGCGAAGCGGGCGGGAATCCGACCAGTCATGATTACGGGGGATCATAAAGTGACGGCGACGGCGATTGCAAAGCAGATTGGCATTTTCGGGGAAGGGGATATCGCACTGGTCGGTTCCGAACTGGATGCCATGCCGGATAAGGAGCTGGATCATCTGATCGGGCACATCGCCGTATTTGCCCGCGTCTCTCCGGAAAATAAGATCCGTATTGTGGAAGCGTGGCAGCGCAGGGGGAGCGTGGTCGCCATGACGGGTGACGGCGTCAATGATGCGCCTGCATTGAAGGCGGCAGATATTGGCGTGGCAATGGGAATCACCGGAACAGAGGTGTCCAAAGACGCGGCAGCCATGATCCTGACCGATGACAATTTTGCCACAATTATCAAAGCGGTCGCGAACGGAAGAAATGTCTACAAGAATATTAAAAATGCAATCCTGTTTTTACTTTCCGGAAATATGGCAGGAATATTGGCGGTGCTTTACACCTCGCTTGCAGCACTTCCGGTCCCGTTCCAGCCGGTGCATCTTTTGTTTATCAATCTGCTGACCGATTCCCTTCCAGCGCTTGCCATCGGTATGGAACCGGCGGAGAGAGATGTCCTCAGCGAAAAACCGCGCAATCCAAAAGGCGGAATTCTGGAAAGGCGCTTTATGGCGCTGCTTCTGGGGCAGGGGGCGCTGATTGCCGTCTGTACCATGATTTCCTTTGAGGTGGGATTGAAAGAGAGTGCGGCGCTGGCGAGCACCATGGCTTTTGCGACACTGACACTTGCACGCTTGTTCCACGGGTTTAACTGCAGAAGCCGTCACTCCATTGTAAAGATCGGATTCCGGAGAAACTGGTACAGTCTGGGAGCATTTGCGCTCGGTGTGCTGCTTTTGGCACTTGTTCTGTTTGTGCCGGCACTCGAAACTCTTTTTGTGGTGGAGAAGATGAATGGCATGCAGCTGGGCTGTGTCGGTGTGATGGCGGTGCTGCCGACGTTTGTGATCCAGAGCTTTAAGGTGGCGCGGGAGATTTTTGACAGAGAAAAGTAGAAAGAAACAGCTTGTGAAAACGTTACCAGTCCTGTATGATAAGGAAAAAGGATACAGAAAATCTGACAGAAAGAGGGGCGTTTGGATGAGACGAAGAGGAAAGAGAGAACTGGCGGCACTACTGGCAGTGGCGTTGCTTGCTGGAAGTGCGGCGTGCGGAGCGGATGCCGGGGAGAAAGACGCGGCAACAGGTACGGCGGAAGCGGCAGCCGGACAGGACACGGAGACGGCAGCCGGGCAGGGCGCGGATGCGCAGGCGGGAGCACAGGAGAACATGGAAGAGACGGCGTTGTCTCTGATGCGGGAGGTAAACCCGGCAGAAGCTGCAGGAACGGATGATCTCTACCGGAGCTGGTACGAGGTGTTCGTTTACAGCTTCTATGACGGCGATGGGGATGGCATCGGAGATCTTCCGGGACTGACGGAGAAGCTGGACTATATCAATGACGGTAATCCGGCAACGGATACAGATCTGGGATGTGATGGGATCTGGCTGATGCCGGTGATGCCGGCGACGACTTACCACAAATATGATGTGACGGACTATTGTGCGATCGATGAGCAGTATGGCACAATGGAGGATTTCGAGACATTCGTGAACGCATGCCATGAGCGGGGAATCCGTGTCATGATTGATTTTGTGATGAATCATACTTCGTCGCAGCATCCGTGGTTTCAGGCGGCGGCAGAGTATCTGAAGGATCTGCCGGAGGGAATGGAGCCGGATACAGAGGCATGCCCGTATGTGGATTATTATCATTTTTCCAGGGAGAAAGGCAGCGGATACTGCCAGCTGGCAGGGACGGACTGGTATTATGAGGCACAGTTCTGGAGCGAGATGCCGGATCTGAATCTGGAGAGTGAAGCGGTGCGGCAGGAGTTTGATGAGATTACAGATTTCTGGCTGGAAAAGGGCGTAGATGGTTTCCGTCTGGATGCGGCAAAAGAGTATGAGACCGGAAGCATCGACTCGAACATAGAAATTCTATCCTGGTTTAATAATATGGTAAAAGAAAAGAAGAGTGATACGTATATTGTGACAGAGGTGTGGTCGGATCTGGAGACATACGCACAGTATTACCAGAGCGGAATTGACAGCAGCTTTGACTTTACGTTTGCAGACAAGGACGGTGTGATTGCGAAGGCGGTCAAGGGAACGAGCGGTGCCTCTTCTTACGGAAAAGCGATCGTGCGGCTGCAGGACGCGCTGGGAACTTACAGTGACAGCTATATCGATGCGCCGTTTTACACCAACCATGATATGGGAAGGGGCGCAGGGTATTACTCCGGCGATTCCATGGAAGCGCAGACCAAGCTGGCGCAGGCGATGAATCTTCTGATGTCCGGAAGCAGCTTCTTATATTATGGAGAAGAACTGGGAATGAAAGGCGCCGGAAAAGATGAGAACAAGCGCGCGCCGATGTACTGGAGCAAGGATGCCGGTGCAGAGGGGATGTGCCTCGGACCGCAGGATATGGATGCGATCACGATGATCTATGACAGTCTTGCGGAGCAGCAGGACGACGGCAATTCCATCTACTGGTATGTGAAGGAGGCGCTGCGTCTGCGGAATGCCTATCCGGAGATCTCGCACGGAACGGCAGAGTTCCTTGAAAATCTGTCGGATGATGCAGTGTGCGTGCTGCGCAAGAGCTGGCAGGATTCCTCGGTGATCGTCGTGTTTAACTGCACGAAGGACGAGCGCACCGTGGATCTGTCACAGATATCTGCAGACAGTGAAAGCGGGGATTTGAAGCTGGCAGGAGAACTGCTGACCGGAACCCGGGCGGCTTCCTGGCAGGATGGAACGCTGACGCTTCCGGCGTACGGTGCTGCCATCCTGAAGTAGAGATCTGAAAAAACAAATCAGCCGCTCTGCTGCCGGCAGCATCAGGAGAGAAAACGATCAGTCGTTATAATTCAGAAGAAAGTCCGCAAACTGTAAGGCGGCGTCTAAGTTCTGATTCTGATAGAGAATGCCGAAATAGCAGGAATCATAATAGTTGTACTTGTGAAGCCAGGCATTGTCGGTGAGCTCGATCGCACAGGGATAGGAAGCGACGGCACCGTCCTCGGTCGTGTAGATGAGATGATCCCGGTAGCGGTCCAGCAGTTCGTCGGACAATACGGTGGACAGATCCATAAGAGCCCCCTGGTCGGCGTAATCGAGATATTCGTCGCCGGTTCCGAAGAAGAGATCCTGCCCGCCGGCTGCCAGCATCAGCGTCAGCACCTGCGTGTCGTTGTAGGACGTGGAATATTCACCGTCCGAGAACTGTAAGGACGATGTGAGGGAGACGGAATCTTCCTTCGGGTCGTAGCCGCAGGCTTCGAGAAATTCATCGAAGCCCTTGCTGTCGGCGGTTATGGAATCGTTGCAGTTCATCATGATGACGTTTAACAGCGGGTCGCGGTAGGTCGCGTAATGATAGATGAGGTAAATGACAAAGCAGAGCGCAGCGATCGCAGCGGCGATCGGCCACTTGTAATAATCCCAGACATACTGCACTTTCGCCTTGCGGGAAAGTGAATGAAAATCAGCCTTTTTCTCCATAATGGTACTCCGTTTCTAAAATGAACTAGTACAAGAATAACATAGAAATGGAAGGTTAAAAAGGAAAAAAGAATGAAAAAATTATAAAAAAACAGAGCAGTGAGAGAATCTCTCCATCTGCTCTGTTCTTTTTCGCTCTCCAATTAAGAAAAGCGGGTGATGGGAATCGAACCCACGTATCCAGCTTGGAAGGCTGGTGTTCTACCATTGAACTACACCCGCATGAAGTGCCCAGTTCCGGAATCGAACCAGAGACACGAGGATTTTCAGTCCTCTGCTCTACCAACTGAGCTAACTGGGCGTCTCACAGAAAATTATTTTACAGGAAAGCCTTTAGGATGTCAAGAAAAAAGTTTTTGGAGAATCTTAAATTTTTGAAAAATAAACGCAAAAGGGCTTTTCGGGAAAAGGGATACATGCTAAAATATAGCACAGTGAGCAGTTTTTGGAAGGAAGAGGCGCAGGCGGGATACTGCGCGGAAAGAGGTTTTACATGCACGAGAAATTAGTGATTGTTCCGAGAAAGAAATCTACGGTGAAGAAGATTTTAAACGTGGTATGGTTTGTGCTGGCATGCCTGTGCTTTTTATTTGCGATGTGGGTGCCGATTTTATTTGCGGTGCCGGCAATTATTTTTGCCGTCATCTGGTATTTTCAGGCATTCCGTTCTGATATTGAGTATGAGTACACCTACTATGACGGAGAGTTCCGTTTCGCGAGAATCAAGGCGAAGCGCAAGAGAAAGGGGCTTGGAAGAGTCCAGATGGAAGATGTCCTTGCACTGGCACCGAAGGGTGACCGGAGTGTATACAAGTACGAGAATGACAATTCACTTGCCTGTAAGGATCTGACTTCCGGCGAGAGCGGCACGAAGATCTATGAGCTTGTTTTTAAAGGGGAAAAGGGAATCAACCGCTATGAATTTGAACCGGATGAGGAGATGCTCGACGCAGTCATGGTGAAGTATCCGCGTGCAGTCATAAAGTAGGGAACAAAAAAGGTGGCCCGGATCGGTAAAGCGATCGGGACACCTTTTTATATCATATATCATGAATCCGGATGGATTCATGAATCAGTCTTCAATGAAACGCATCCGGCTGTCTGAGACATCCTCGCGCGCAGAGGAGTGAACGGAGACATCCTTCTGGCGCATGCATTTGGCGCATAAAGTTCCGAAAGAGATCGGTGCGCCGCATCTGGTGCAGTGCATGGTAATCGTGTTCAGATGGTCGTCCTTGTACTCGATGCGTCCCTCGCGAATCCACTTTTTGACCTGCATATGCGGGATGTGGAAGTGCTGTGCGACATCATATTCGTTTACATCGTTCTCACGGATGTACTCTTTGACTTCGCGGAAGAGCTTCTGTTCGATACACGATGGGCAAAGATTCTCTTTGTATGTCAATGGAAGCGGTCGTTTGCATTCTTCACAATATTTGTAGTTCCCGAATAAATCCTGTGGTTGTTCCATTGTCTGTCACCTCCGGTAGTATGCTGCCACATCCGTCCGCCGCATGCAGGCATGCGCGTACGTCTTTACTCTATGTTCACTGTTGTATATATTATACCATGAACGACGGTGAATGAAAACTTTTTATCACGTAGAAAAGAAAAGAAACTTAGCAGAAGCTTAGCGGGGAGGAAACGATTTGAAACTGTTTCATTTGTCGGATCTTCATATAGGAAAACAGCTGCATCACTACAATCTCGCGGCAGAGCAGCGCAAGACACTGGCGCAGATTGTGGCGCTTGCAAAAAGCGAGCACCCGGATGCCATCCTGATTGCGGGAGATATTTACGACACACCGGTGCCTTCGGCGGAGGCAGTGTCTGTCTTTGATGCGTTTTTGTCGGCATTATGCGAGATAGAGCCGCAGATTGCGGTCATGATCATTGCGGGGAATCATGACAGTGCCAGAAGAATTGATTTTGCCAGCAGTATTCTTGCAAAACATGAGGTGTATATCGCGGGACTTCCGCCGATGCAGGAGGGGGAGACGATCCGCCGCGTGACGCTTGCGGACGGATACGGTGAGGTGGATTTTTATCTGCTTCCGTTTGTGAAGCCGGGTTATGTGAGAAAGCTGTTTGACGAGGAAATAAAAGGCTATGACATGGCGGTAAGGCGCCTGATTGAGCGCGAGGAGATAGATCCGGCGCGAAGATGCGTGATCCTGTCACACCAGTTTTATACGGCGGGCGGAAAGGAGCCTGCGACCTGTGACTCCGAAATCCACTATGTTGGTGGCGTTGAAAATGTCGATGCCGGCGTGCTTGCGCCGTTTGACTATGCAGCATTGGGACATATCCACCGCGCACAGCATATAGGAGCGGAAAAATACCGCTATTGCGGGACGCCTTTTCCGTATTCCATTAGCGAGGCGGGGGAGGAGAAGAGCGTGACGGTCGTGGAACTGGGAGCCAAGGGACAGCCGCCCGTGATCCGGCAGATTCCGCTTACGCCGGTGCGGGAGGTAAAAAAGCTGACCGGGACGCTGCATGAGATTTTGGAGCAGGCGGGGCAGGAGGTCTGCCACGCATTTGTGAGCATTACCCTCACGGATGATGTGGAGGCGTTCCAGCCGAAGGAGCGTCTGGAGGAAAAATACGACCACATCCTGGAGATACGGATCGACAACGCGCGGACGAGGAAGCTGTTGTCGGACACGGAAGAGCAGCTTGCCGAAGTGCGGCCGGAGGAGGCGTTTGCCATGTTTTTCTCGGAGATGAACGGGAGAGAGATGACGCCTGAGGAGCGGGAACTGATGCGTCAGGTGATTGCGCAGGAAATGGAGGGGGACGAATGAAGCCTGAAAAACTCATCCTGTCAGCGTTCGGATCATATGCGGGACGCACGGAGATTGATTTTACGGTGCAGACGGGCGGGCTGTTTCTGATCACGGGGGATACCGGCGCCGGGAAGACCACGATTTTTGATGCCATTACCTATGCGCTGTACGGGGAGGCGAGCGGCGGAGGCAGAAGCGGAGCCATGATGCGGAGCCAGTATGCCAAAAGTGTGACGGAAACCTATGTGGAATTCTCTTTTTTGTATGCGGGCGAGTTATACCGCGTGCGGAGAAATCCGGAATATAAGATCGTAAAAGAACTGAAAAACGGAAAACTGCGGGAGCAGAAGGTTCCGGCAGTTGTGGAACTGACGCTGCCGGACGGAACGGTGTATCCGGAAAAAAGGAGCCAGACCGATGCGAAGATCGAAGAGCTGATCGGACTGACAAAGGAGCAGTTCACACAGACTGCCATGATCGCGCAGGGCGATTTTTTAAAACTTCTGTATGCAAAGTCGGACGACCGGAAAAAGATTTTCTCCAAATTGTTTCACACAGACGCATATTGGAGAATCCAGGAGAACTTAAAGCGGCGTTCGCTCGAGATGGACCGGCTGCTTGCGGAAAACGAGAGAGCTGCCGAGCAGGAGAGAGCGCGCGTGATTCTGCCGCGCGAAGAACTGAAAGAACTTCCACTTCCGGAAGCAGTGGAGCAGATTGGTATCCGGGAGAGGGAGCTGACGGCTTTGCAGGAGAACGTGCGGGAGGAGATCCGGAGGCTGACTGCGGCAATCTCTAAGGCAAAGGAAGTCAATGAACTGTTTGAAGGGTTAAGAGACTGTGAACAGCAGGTACAGAAGTTAAAGGAAGAAGAGCCCGTGGAAGCGCGCCGGAAAGAACAGCTGGAGGCGGCAGCACGTGCGGAGAGGGTGCATGTGAAGGAATTGCGCTGCAATGAGCGTCTGGATGAGCGGCGGCAGTCCGACGAGACGGTGGAGCGGATGAAGAGCCTTATCGCGGAGGAAAAGGAAGCACATGGCAGGCAGGAGCAGGACTTTAATACGCTTAAGATGCAGAGCGCCGATGCGGCGGAAGCCGACGCGGAGAAAATGCTCCGCATCCGGGAACAGCTTCCGGTGTATGAGCGCCTGGGAGAGGCAGTAGAGCGGGAACAGCAGGCAAAGCAGGCGTACGAGTCGGCGAAGCAGTATTATGAGCGTGCGGTGCGGGAAGGCGCCAGCTGGCTGCTTGCGGAAAAAAACAGGCAGCTTTTGCTGGAGGAGAAGTATGTCAGCGCCGCAAAAGCGTGGGAGCGGGCATCCGCCCGGTCCACGGAGGCGTCTGCGGAATATGAGCACGTGTACCAGCTGTTTTTAAAGGAACAGGCGGGAATTCTGGCACAGAATCTGCGGGAGGCAGAGCCTTGTCCGGTCTGCGGCTCCCTGACACATCCGCATCCGGCGTCCCTTGCTGAGAATGCGGTCAGCGAAGCGGCAGTAAAGGCGGCGAAGGAACAGCGGGAGCAGGCGGAGACGGCGCGCGATGCTGCGTATCAGGAATTTGACGGGCAGAAAAGCGCGGCGGCAGAGCAGGAACTGCGTCTGGAGCAGGCGAAGCAGCAGTTCTTGGCGCTTGCAGGAGATGCGTGCGGCGACGGAGAGAAAGAACTTTATACGTTTGCCGCACAGCAGGCGGCAGAAGAACCTGCAGCAAAAAAGAGGTCTCTGACAGAGCGTGGACGGCAGGCGGAACGATTTTCACGGGAGGGGAAAAAACATTCCGGGGAAACGGGAGATGCGGTGGACCGCCTGAAGCTTGAGGCGCTCAGGCGCGACTGGGAAGAGGGCCAGCGGGAAACGGCACGGATCCGCGCGGAGTTATCATATGAGACGAAGGAACGGGCTGAGGAAGCGCTGCAGCAGCTGACGGATAAGGCAGACCGGCGGACGAAGTGTCTGGCGGATGCAGAGGAAGCACTGCAAAAGAAAAAGGAAGACATTTCCAGACAAGAAGGAATGCTGACGCAGGAGCAGACGAAGAATGCCGGGCTTGTGCAGGAGTGTCTGGAATTGGAGAAAGAATACCGGCAGGCGCTGCGTGATGCCGGATTTTCTTCGGAGGAGGCATACCACGAAGCATTCCTTACAGAGAGCGGGCGGGAGACGCTCGTGCAGCAGTCCGAGGCATACGTCCGGAATCGCGTGGAAAGTGAGGGCAGGCTTCTGACTATGCAGAAGCTGACCGAGGGAAAGCAGGAGATCGGGATCCTGGCATGGGAGACGGAACTGGAGGTGCAAAAACAGCGCCAGCAGGAGCTTCATGAGGAGGTTCTTGCAATGCACACCGCATACGAGACGGATGCGAAAGTGGTGGAGCGGTGCAGGGAATATTTCGCCGCACACGAGCGGCTCGATGCGGAAAATCAGGTGCTGAAAAGACTGTACTTCACGGCGGACGGGCGTCTGGCGGGATCGGCGAAGATTGATTTTGAGACCTATGTGCAGCGCCGGTATTTCCGGCAGGTGATCTACGAGGCGAACAGACGGCTATTGACGATGAGCGGACATCAGTTTATGCTTAAGCTGAAAGAGACGGAAAACAGCGGGCGCAAATCCAACGAAGGTCTGGATCTGTCGGTGTACAGTCTGGTCACGGACAGTGAGCGCGATATCCGTACCTTATCCGGCGGCGAGTCGTTTCTGGCAGCGCTTGCCATGGCGCTTGGGCTTTCGGATATTGCCATCCGCAAGGCGGGTGCCGTGCATCTGGATATGATGTTTATCGATGAGGGCTTTGGTACACTGGATGCGCAGTCCAGAAAACAGGCGATTGAAGTATTGTCACAGCTCGCGGGAAGCGAGCGCCTGGTGGGAATTATCTCCCATGTGACAGAATTAAAAGAACAGATAGAACACAGACTTTATGTCACGCGCACGGAGAACGGAAGCGAGGCAGTCTGGGAGGAATAGCAGTGGAAAAGTATGAAAACAGACAGGAATGTCCGATCGGTGTGTTTGATTCGGGAGTCGGAGGAATCAGTGTGCTGCGGGAACTGGTGGCACAGATGCCGAACGAGAATTATATCTTTTTTGGGGATTCTAAGAATGCGCCCTACGGTACAAAGACGCTGGAGGAAGTGCAGCGGCTGACCTGTGCGGATGCCGAATATCTGCTGTCACGCGGCGTAAAGGCGCTCGTGGTGGCATGCAACACGGCGACAAGCGCGGCCATCCGGATCCTTCGGGAAAAATATGCGGATATGCCGGTGATCGGAATTGAGCCGGCACTAAAGCCGGCGGTGCACGCGGGCGGTCACCCGCGTGTTCTGGTCATGGCAACACCGATGACCCTGCGCGAGGAGAAGTTTCATGCCCTGATGCAGCGGTTTGAGTCGGATGCCGAGATCTTAAGGCTGCCGTGCCCGGGATTGGTGGAGTATGTGGAGCAGGGTGTGCTGGAGGGCGCAGAACTCGAAGCATTCCTTGCAAATCTGTTTGAACCGTACCAAAGCCATCCGGTGGATTGTGTTGTGCTTGGCTGCACGCATTATCCGTTTGTGCGGGAGATGATCCAGAAGCTTCTCGGAGCCGGAGTGCAGATCTTTGACGGTGGAGCGGGGACCGCGCGGGAGACGGAACGCAGGCTTAAGGATTGCGGTCTGCGCAGCGGCAGAGTGCAAAAGGGAACCGTGGAATTGTGCAACAGCCTTGCGTCGGAGCAGATGAAACAGCTGGAGATCCGGCTGCTCCAGTCGGGCACGGTGCAGGCAATTATAAAAAAATAGAAATAAAATATTAAAGAAATCTAAATAACATTGAATGTTTTTTTAGAAAGCTTTATGAAAATCGACATACTTCGGACACATTTTTTCCGTATACTAACATCATCGAAAGGAGCTGAGGACGGTTTCCCAGAGCTTCGTTCCCAGCAGCTCAGAGATGTGGAATAAAGGTCATATTTCTGCAGAACCTTTCGGTGAAGATTCCTTTATATAGATTAACATTTTCATAACTAAACTCCTCGAAAAACCCCCGGGACAGAGATGTCCCGGGGGTTTTTCATTGGGGGGAACATATAAAGAATGTAAAATGCAGTTTTATATGTTGAACTTACTATATTTGTGATATAATGTCGCGCCCTGAGAGGGGAGTGTGGGCTGAAGTATCGCTAATATAGAAGGGGACAACATGGTTGTGATTCGCACTCTACGAAGAAAGTACGTTTGCATCTGTCATTCCTCGCCAGAGTCGCAACTATTACATCTTCGAGACTGCGAAAAACACTAAAAGAACCAACACCCTTCACTACGCAATAAAGAGGATGAAATAATAGCTTTGATGTGACTCGGTTTTGTTGGTACATTTATCAATATCAAGAGTTTTGCACATGAGACAGATATGTCGAAGAAGCAAAGGTAAAGTAGTTGAAATTGTGGACACACAATAATGAAATATATATTCCATGCGAACGAAATCTTCTATAAAATCCCCCGAAAATCTGTTGAAAATTCCCAAAAAACGTTATTATTTTGATGTTTTTTCTTGAAAAACGCCACTTACATTTTGTAAGATAAAGCGTTAGAATAGCTATGCTATAAGAATACTTTATACATATTTAATAATTTATTAACAGAAAGGGAGTATAGATATGGAATCGTATTCATTTTTACTGTTCTTGGCGATCATTATGATCTCAACCAAGATTCTGGGTTTATTTACCCGTAAGATTCATATGCCGGCGGTTGTCGGTGCATTAGTTGCAGGTGTGATCTTAGGACCGTCCTGTCTGAACTTGATCACATTAACCGGAGATACCGGCGTCTTTCTTGAACAGATGGCAGAGATTGGTGTTATCCTCCTGATGTTTAACGCAGGACTGGAGACGGATCTGTCCGAACTTAAGAAAAATGGTGTGGCATCTTTCGTAACAGCATTGATCGGTGTGATTGTTCCGTTGATTGGCGGATTCCTGGGGTATGCATTTTTCTTCCACACAGACTTCAGCGATTACGATGAGGTGTTAAAGGCAGTGTTCGTCGGTGTTGTACTGACAGCAACATCTGTAAGTATCACTGTTGAGACGCTGCGTGAGATGGGCAAGCTGAAAGGAAAAGTCGGAACGACAATTCTTGGCGCAGCTGTTATCGATGATATCATCGGTATTATCGTACTCACAATCGTAACCAGCTTAAAGGATACCAGCGTAAGCCCGATCACAGTTGTGTTAAAGATTGTACTGTATTTCGTATTTATTGCAGTATTGATCTTCGTGCTTACAAAGTTAAAGGTATTTGTGGAAGAGCAGGATGAGAAGAGAAGAACCGCTATCATCTGTGTAGCGCTCTGCTTCATTCTTTCCTATATCTCAGAGGAATACTTCGGTATTGCAGATATTACCGGTGCTTACTTCGCAGGACTGATGCTCTGCACGATGAAAGTTGGACCGTATGTTGCAAGAAGATGCGAGATCCCGTCTTACCTGATTTTCTCACCGGTATTCTTTGCCAGTGTAGGTCTTAAGGTAACACTCGGCGGAATGGATGCCAGCATCTGGATCTTCGCAATCATTCTGCTTGTTATCGCCATCTTAAGCAAGGTTGTCGGATGTGGACTGGGTGCAAAGATATGCGGATGTACCGGAAAGGAAGCGTTCCAGGTCGGTATCGGTATGATTTCCCGAGGTGAGGTTGCGCTGATTGTGGCGCAGAAGGGATATGCAAGCGGTATGTTAGACGATGTCCTGTTTGCTCCGATCGTTCTCGTTGTTATTGTAACGACGCTGATCACCCCGATTCTCTTAAAGCTTGTCATGAAGGACAATGATTCTGAGAAAGCTGCTGCATAGGGCATAGAACAGATATTATAAAATCAGGATTTAAGAAGCCGTCACTTTTGTGGCGGTTTCTTTTTTCACTCTATAGGCTATGTGAGTTTATTGCTTCTTTTGCAAAAAACAGTTAAAATAGACACAGAAAAAAGAAATGAGGAGATTGCAATGTTACGGGATCTGCAGGAAATATCAGATGGAAAAATATATGGCTGCAATGATATGGTTCGGGCGGCGTGCGGAGACTGCGCGGGATGTCATGCCTGCTGTGAGAAAATGGGGACATCCATTGTGCTTGATCCCTGTGATATATGGCGTCTGACGACCGTGACCGGGAAAAATTTTGAGCAGCTGCTGGTCGATACGATAGAGCTGCAGGTAGTGGACGGCGTGATTCTTCCGAACCTGAGGATGGACGGAGAAAAAGAGCAGTGTGTGTTCTTGAATGAACAGGGAAGATGCAGGATCCACGCAATGCGTCCCGGGTTGTGTCGTGTATTTCCACTTGGCAGAATCTATGAGGAAGGCAGAATCCGCTACTTTCTGCAGATGGATGCCTGTCAGAAGCCCGGGCGCAGCAAAGTGAAGGTTGGAAAATGGCTCGATACTCCGCAGATGGAACAATACGAACGGTTTCTGATGGACTGGCATGGCCTGCGGAAGCAGCTGGAGAAGCAGGTGAAAGACGGAATTGGTGAACAGGAGGCAAAGACGATCAACATGTTTTTGTTAAATCTGTTTTTTATAAAACCATATGAACCGGAGCAGGACTTCTATGAACAGTATGAGGAGAGAAGAGCGATGGCCGGTCAGGCAGGGTTAAAATAAACTGCGGATAATGTATGGCAGGAGATGGAAGTATGATAATCGACAGAGGATTGGATCAGAAAGGGACAGATGAGAATATTGGAACCAGCCGCGTTAATCTCACGCAGCGTTATGTGGAATCCGTCAAATACAACGGTCTGGGGGATTTTACCGAAGAATTGCGTGAGGAAGCAGACTACCGGAAGCGCATTGAAAAGATTTTCTCGGAAATTCATATGACCGGGGAGACGTATGCGGATCTACAGCCAGAGGCATTGATGGAAGCCTACTGGCAGGGAGAGGAAATGATATCGCGTTACTACTGGGCAAAGAGGCGGGACACGGACGACATTATCTGGGTGCGTGTGGACGTAAGGATTGTACCGCAGCTGGATACGGGAGATTTGTTTGCCTTTTACAATAACTGGGATGTCACGCATGAGAAAAACCGTGACCGTATGATGCAGCTGATCATTGAGTTCGACTATGATTATGTGGAATACATCTGTCTGCAGAATGGTCATTTCGAGATTATGGCGCAGGAAAAAAGTTCCATGTGTCCGAGTGCCAGAGGAACAGACTACGATGCGGATATCCGTGATTATCTTACAAGAGTCGCAGTGACGGATCAGCTGGAAGCACACATCCGGGCAATGCAGACAGAGGAAATCCGGCGTAACCTTGAGGCGGAGCCGCTTTACATACAGGAAATTGATGTGAAAGAGTCTGACGGTTCAGTGCGGCGTAAAATGATCCGTTATACCTATATGGATAAGCAGATGGGGACGGTATTCAAAAGCTGTGTGGACATCGAGGACATCGTAACGGAGGAGAAGAAAAAGCAGGAACGTCTGGAGCGGGCAATTGAGGAAACAGAGCGGGCGAATTGCGCCAAGAGTGAATTCCTGGCCCATATGAGTCATGACATCCGGACACCTATGAATGCGATTATCGGCATGACATCCGTTGCAAGGCAGGAATGTCAGGATGACACGATCTGCGGATATCTGGATAAGATTAAATCCTCAAGTGAGTTTCTTCTCGGACTGATCAATGATATGCTGGATATTTCACGTATAGAGAGCGGCAATCTGAACCTGAAGTCGGAGCAGATGAGCAGAAAGACGTTTGGAACGGCAATCAATACCACGATCGGCCCGCTGATGGAGCAGAAAAACATTACGTTCCAGTGTGATCTGCAGCATATGGAAGAAATGATATACACGGATGCGGTGCGGTTCAAGCAGATTTTCTTCAATCTGCTGTCCAATGCAGCAAAATACACGCCAGAGGGCGGAAATGTGTGGCTTCTGACCGAAAGGCTCCGCACGGAAGGAAACGTTGAATGGGTGCGTTTTACGGTGCGGGATAGTGGAATCGGTATGAGTGAGGAATTCCTGGAGCATGCGTTTGAACCGTTTTCGCAGGAGGGTAACCGCACGCTTGCCCTGCAATGGCAGGGAACCGGTCTTGGACTTGCGATCGTAAAGAAACTGGTGGTCATGATGCACGGCACGATTGAAATTCACAGTAAATTAGGAGAGGGTACGGGGGTAATCCTCGATCTGCCGCTTGCGATCTCGGGCGTCGATGCTCCGGAAAAAATGCCACAGGCAGTCATGGCAAAACAGAACCTGGAAGGCAGACGGGTGCTTCTGGCAGAGGACAATGAGATCAATACTTTTGTGGCCAGACGTATTCTGGAATCAAAGGGAATTATTGTGGAACATGCGGAAAATGGAAAAAGAGCGGTGGAAATGGTGGAGCAGAATCCGGAGGGATATTTTGACGCAATCGTGATGGATATCCGGATGCCGGTGATGAGCGGACTGGAGGCAGCCAGACAGATCCGGGCAATGAGCCGGACGGATGCACAGACTGTGCCCATAATTGCCATGACGGCCAATGCCTATGAGGAAGATGTCAGCCAGTCGTTGGCGGCCGGGATGAACGCTCATCTTGCAAAGCCGATCGAACCGCAGGTGATTCTGGATACACTTGCGGAGTATATAGGCAGTAAGAACTAGAAAGTTGCACTGTAAATAGAAAAAGAAAGGCATGCATTTCGTCGGAATGTCGATGTAAAAGTTGTGATACTGTTGCTATAATAAGTTCCGATGAGAGGAGACGGCAGGATGAAGCATTTGAGACAATTTTTGATTATTTTACTTTTTTCATTTCTTGGAGAAGGATTAAAGGCATTGCTTCCACTTCCGGTACCGGCAAGCATCTATGGACTGGTATTGTTGTTTGCGGCACTGGAGCTTGGAATAATAAAACTCTCTGCAGTGGAAGATGCAGGGAAATTTTTGATAGAGATCATGCCGGTGATGTTTATTCCGGCGGGGGCGGGGCTGGTCGAGTCCTGGAGCGCTTTAAAGCCGATCTGTGTGCAGGTGGTTGTGATCATGTTTGTATCCACGATTGTGGTTATGGTGATTTCGGGAAGAGTGACACAGTTTGTAATTCGCAGAAACAGAAAGGCATAAAACAATGAAGGAATTTTTAAATCAGTCTGTATTTTTCGGTGTGGCAATCAGCGTATTGACCTATGAACTGGGAGTATTTTTGAAAAAGAAGCTGAAGTGGCCGATATGTAATCCACTTTTAATTTCGATCGTCGCGGTGATCATTTTTCTGGTCGCGTTTGATATTCCTTACGAGAGTTATAACGCGGGAGCAAAATATCTGAGCTATCTTCTGACGCCGGCAACGGTCTGTCTGGCGATCCCGCTCTACGAGCAGGTGGAGCTTTTGAAAAAACATTCCAAGGCAATCGTGCTTGGATTGATCTCCGGTGTGATCACGAGTCTTGTGTGTGTGCTTGTACTGGCACTGTTGTTTCATTTTGATCATGCGCAGTATGTGACGCTTCTGCCGAAATCCATCACGACCGCGATCGGCATGGGAATATCGGAGGAGCTTGGCGGTTATGTGACCATCACGGTTGCTGTGATTATTATTACCGGAGTGATTGGCAATATGCTGGCGGAGACGGTCTGCCGTATATTTAAGATTGAGGAGCCGGTGGCAAAGGGAATTGCAATCGGAGCGTCATCCCATGCGGTTGGTACAGTCAAGGCGATGGAGATAGGAGAGATCGAAGGTGCGATGAGCAGTCTTGCCATTGCGGTTGCGGGACTTCTGACAGTTGTGCTGGCACCGGTATTTGCAGGAATTATGTAGCATGCGGTCTGCCTGCCCTATATGCAGATCATTATGCACCAGGATCTTATATCTGACATAAGATAAAGAGAGAAAACAAAGAAGTGGAATCTTTATGTATTGTCAGAATAGAATGGTACACACCGTGCAGGAGGGGGATTCACTGTATCGCCTTGCGAGACAGTACCACACAACCGTCACGGAACTGATACTCGGAAATCCGGGGGTAAACCCCTACAACCTGCAGGTAGGAATGAAGCTCTATGTCTGCCCGGGGGAAAGCTACGTACCGCCCCAGGGAGGCAGCGCAAACACCGGGAACACGGGAAACAGCGGAAGCACCGGGAACACCGGTAATGCTGGAAATGGTGGAAATACCAGTAATGCCGGCGTGGGCGGAAACATCGGTATCGGAGTGGTGATTCCGGGTGGACAGCGCCCGGGCGGAAATCAGACAGCGGGAGAGATGCAGAATTCAGTGAATCAGCTGTTTGAGACAATGCGTCTGGCGTGGCTGGAACTGATCTACTGGACACGGATGTATATGATGAGTGTGGATTCCGGGGCAGATGCAAAAGAGCAGTATGCAGTGGAGGGACGCCTGTTGGAAACTGCAGATGCAATCACGGATGTTTTTGCAGAGCGGCTGCCGGTAGCTGTCACAAGACAGCTGCGCAATCTGCTCGTGGAACATGTGGAGATGACGGGGCAGATCATCCGCACGTTAAAATCCGGGGATAAGGAGAATTATGAACAGCAGATCCGGGAGTGGTATGCTAATGCGAATCAGATCGCAACACTTCTCGCTGACCAGAATCCCTACTTTGCAGGAAAAGAGACGAGGAATCTTCTGTTGAATTATCTGGATATGACGCGCGAGATTATAGAACATCAGATGAACGGTGAGTATGACCAGAGCATTGATACCTTCCGGGATTTAAGTGATCTGGTGCTGGAACTCGCTGATTATCTCGCAAGAGGACTTCTGGCGCGCTGATGTGCTTTGCAAACGGGCGGTGCCTCTTGTGCATCGCCCTTCTGGTACTATTTGCGGCGCTGCTGATCCTGGCAGTAGTGCACAGAGTGCGGGCGAAGAAAAAAGTTCTTGCATTGACTCCCGGGGAACGGGTGCGGCTGCTCAATGAATTGGCGGAACCCTTTGGATTTGCTTATCTGCCGGCGGAAGACATTTTTACCTCAAGGCTGGATGCCTGGCAGCGTGACAAGGGATATGAGGCGAAATATGATACCATGGCGGTGGGTGCCGGGATGGTGATTGACGCATTTCCCGTGTACTTTAATTATGAGGGAAGAACCTGGCTGGTGGAATTCTGGAAGGGACAGTACGGGATCAACACCGGCGGAGAGGTCGGAATTTACCATGCGAAGGGCGTGATTCCGCCGCACGCCTATCACACGGCGCATTTTGAAGCGGTATCGGATGCAGAACTCCCGAGAATCTGTAGCTGTCTGGACACGGCAGAGGAAACGTTTTATGAAATCTGTGCCAGACACTGGTGGCTCACCGGCTTTCGGATGGGCGTGTATACAAAACCGTCGCGCCTCAGACTTGCCACGACGCTGATTTTCCCAGAGCAGGAGATGGCGCTGGCGTTCTGGGAAGGTCTCCACAAAACCGGAAAACCGCGTAGCCTTTTTCGCATCTGCGGAAGAGAAGTCAGTGTGCGGATGAATTTTTCGGAGGAACACGGATTGATTCCGGGAATCTGCAGAAGCGTGGTGCTTTTCTGGAACAGGCTGCTGTGCAGAGGATTTAGGATCGTGACATACCCGTGGAAACGGACGGCGGACAGAATGGTATTTCTATATTATCTGCTTCCGGGATGGTTTCGGAAGATTCTGGTGCTTTCGGGCGGGCGATGCAAACCGCGCTGCAGAACCAGGAAACCGCACAGATCATGTCGGGGCAGGTGAAAACATGGGATGCTATCGAAGGATTGACAGGGCATTGGAACATGCCCTGCACCTTCCGCTTGGCACGGGCAGCCGCTATGTGGTGATCAGTGACTGCCACAGAGGGGAAGGGACAACAAATGACAATTTCCTGAAAAACGCGTACCTGTACGAGGCGGCGATGGAACATTATATAAAGAGAGGATTCTTCTATCTGGAACTGGGGGACGGGGAGGAACTCTGGGAAAACCGCTGCATGGACCGGATTGTGCACTATCACGAGACCGTGTATGAGATGTTTGCTTGTCTGCAAAGCCGGAATGCGCTGTGCCGCATCTATGGAAACCACAATATGGAGCTGAGAAAAATCCTGCCGGAGGCGATTATATTAGATAATTGCGAGGGCGGAAGGGATGTCTGCATGATTCACGGGCATCAGGCGGATTTTTTTAATTCTGTGTGCTGGAGGCTCTCCAGAGCTCTGGTGCGCTACGTGTGGAAACCGTTGGAGCGCTCCGGCGTGAATGACCCCACGAGTGCGGCGCGCAATTATAAAAAGGCGGTCCGGTATGAACAGTGCCTGGCGGGCTGGACCGGACTTCACGATCGTTATCTGATTGCCGGCCATTCACACAGACCGAGACTGCCGGAAAACGGGGAGCTGTATCTGAATGCGGGAAGCTGTGTGCATCCCGGGTGCATCACTGCCATCGAACTGGAACAGATGCAGATGACGCTTGTGAAATGGAAGGTGGCGACGCGCCCGGACATGACCATGTATGTGGTACGTGAGAAGCTTGCCGGACCGGCTGCCATTTTGTAGGAAAAACGCGATTTTTCAAAAAAATCATTTGACGGAACCGCCATTTATGATAATATATATATCGTTATATTAAATCGTTAAAGCGAGGACGGAAGCGTCCCTGACGATAGCTGGTAATTGGAGGAACAGAAAAATGATTAAAGTTGTGAAGTTTGGCGGCAGCTCTCTGGCAAGTGCGGAACAGTTTGCAAAAGTGGGGAAGATCATTCAGGCGGACAAGGAAAGACGTTATGTAGTGCCGAGTGCCCCGGGAAAACGCAATGCCAAGGACACCAAGGTCACAGATATGTTATATGCCTGTTATGCGCTGGTGGAGGCGGAGGAGGATTTCCGCGTGCCGCTGATGAAGATCAAGGACCGCTATGACACAATTATCAATGGACTGAATCTGAAGCTGTCACTGGAGGAAGAATTCAAAAAGATCAGTGAGAACTTTAAAAATAAAGCGGGGGTTGACTATGCGGCGTCCCGCGGCGAATATCTGAACGGTATCATTATGGCGAATTACCTTGGCTACGAGTTTGTGGATGCGGCAGAGGTGATTTTCTTCGAGGAGGACGGAACTTTTGACGCGGAGAAGACCAACAAGGTGCTGGCAAAGCGTCTGGAGAAATGCGAGCGTGCGGTAATTCCGGGATTCTACGGGGCACTGCCGGACGGAACGATCAAGACCTTTTCCAGAGGCGGTTCCGACATCACGGGATCCATCGTGGCGCGTGCGGTACATGCCACCTGCTATGAGAACTGGACGGATGTGTCGGGCTTTCTCATTGCAGATCCGCGCATCATTAAGGATCCGCAGCCGATCAAGACGATCACATACCGTGAGCTGCGCGAGCTTTCCTATATGGGCGCCAGCGTGCTTCATGAGGACGCAGTGTTCCCGGTGAGAAAAGCAGGGATTCCGATCAACATCCGCAATACCAACGCGCCGGATGACGAGGGAACCTGGATCGTGGAGAGCACCTGCCATCAGTCAAAATACACTATTACCGGTATTGCCGGCAAAAAAGGTTTTGTTTCCGTCAATATTGATAAGGATATGATGAATTCCGAGGTTGGATTCGGGAGAAAAGTATTGTCCGCGTTTGAGGAGAATAATATCTCATTCGAGCATATGCCGTCTGGCATCGACACGATGACAATCTTCGTTCACCAGCCGGAATTCGAGGGCAAGGAGCAGGCAGTCATCTCAGCAATTCACCGTCTGGCAAAGCCGGACAGTATCGAGCTGGAGGGTGATCTGGCGCTGATCGCGGTTGTGGGACGCGGCATGAAGTCGACCAGAGGAACGGCAGGCCGTATCTTCTCGGCACTGGCACATGCAAACATCAACGTCAAGATGATCGATCAGGGATCTTCTGAGCTTAACATTATTATCGGTGTGAGCAATGCGGATTTTGAACCGGCAATCCGTGCGATCTATGACATTTTCGTGGAGACCCAGCTCTAAGATTAAGATATGAAGAACGACAAGCACGAGCAAAATGAATTACAGCGTATGATGGAAGGCAGGGCTGCCCGCATGATTGCGGCTGCAGTCACTGTCTTTTTGTGCGTACTGACATTGTTTGAATTTGTTGCGCTCAAGATGGAGTGGAATGTGCCTGCACTGGCGGTGCTAAGCGGCGACAACGGACTGTGGACCAGGGAGTACCAGCGGGAAGAACTGGTGATGGACGGCAGCACGGAAAACATTCTGCTCGCAGACGATGGAGAGACACCGCTTACAGGAAGCAGTGAGAATGCCAAAACGGATGCGGAGGAAAATGGCAGCGGCGGGATGGTGCAGACCGGTGAGAATGCAGTGAACGGGGAAGACTTGCAGTTGGAAGGGACGGAATCGGTGCGGCAGGAAGAGACTGAGACGCCGGATGTAAGCGGAACCGGAAAATCGGAAGCGGATGTTAAGGAGACGCAGACACCGGAATTTTCGTATTATATCCGCATCAATCGCAAGCAGAACTGCGTCACGATCTACACCCAGGATGAGGAGGGGGAGTATACGGTACCCTATAAGGCAATGGTGTGCTCGACCGGACTTTACAACGCAACGCCGCGCGGAACTTACCAGATTTCCACCAAGTATCTGTGGCGGGAACTCTATGGCGGTGTGTATGGGCAGTACGCGACGCGGATTCACGGGGGAATCCTGTTCCATTCCGTGCCCTATTACAAGCGCGCAAAGGATACACTCTGTACGGATAAGTATAATAAGCTGGGACAGCAGGCGTCGATGGGCTGCGTAAGACTGACGGTGGAGGATGCAAAATGGATTGCGGAGAACTGCGCGGAAGGCACTACGGTTGAAATATACGACGGGGATGACCCGGGGCCGCTCGGGAAACCGGAGGCACAAAAACTGGATAAATCAGATCCGGACTGCCACTGGGATCCGACTGATCCGGATGAGGAAAATCCCTGGCAGCAGACGGAGACGTCCGTGACGGAGAGCGAGCAGGAAAAACAGATAAAATAGAAAAAATAAAACGATGAAGGCGACATCCTATTCATTTGAATCGATGTCGCCTTCTAAACTATCTCGTCCATGGGACTGTACCTCTCTTTTCTTTTTTTGCTCTCTCTTTCGGACTTCTTCGTTTCCTTCGTACCTTTGTATCACTCTTCTTATGACGGTGGATATCGCATCATATCTGATTAACTCATCTGATACTGATTCCTCTTTCCATGATTTGGATTGTCACGTGTGTTTTTCGGGAGTTAGAAAAAAACGAATGCAATTACGTTTTCGGTGGTCTGTACCTCTCTTTCCTTAATATCGTTTTGAGTAAATCGTTACGTTTCTGGTGGCTTGTACCTTCCTTTCCTTCGATTTCGTTTTCCTTTCTTTTTGTTGTCTTTATTCTATCTGATATATAAGAAAAAGTCAAGCATAAAATGAGAAAATTATAATAAAAAATATTTAAAAACAATAAACAAAGAATAAACATGAAAATATTCTGAAAATATAGATGCAATAGATATAATATATATTTTTCGTAAAATACATGTAAATGCTTCGCTGTGACAGAAGAGCGTGCGCTTCATATAATAAAGAGAAGGGAGCGTAATTCTATGAATAGACAGACCATACTTCTCATCAGTGACATGCGCCAGGTCTATCTGGCGGAGATTATGACCAAAAGAGGACTCAACGTACGCTGCCTGGATATCAGAAACAGCGGGACGGTAAAAGAACAGCTCGAGAAGTTGAAAAGTTTTCTGGCGGAGGCGGATATGCTGATCCTCCCGATTCCGGTGACAAAGATACCGGAACAGAAAATGCTGAATGATATATTGAATAAAAACCTGACGAACGATACGCTGGTGCTTGGAGGCTGCTTCTCCATAGAACAGCAGGAACTTTTGGAGCGCCGGGACATTCACTATCTGGATTTTATGAGAGATGAGATTGTGACGGAAGAAAATGCAGTGGCGACGGCGGAGGGCGTGATCGCGGAGCTTGTGAACCACAGCCCTTATAACATTGAGGAGGCAAAAATTATCGTCACCGGTTACGGCTGCTGCGGCAGAGCGGTGGCTGCGAGGCTGAAAGCGCTCGGCGCGCGCGTGACAGTCCTGGCAAGAAGAAGGGAAGTGCGCAAACTTGCCAAGAAGGATGGATTTTATGCCGCGGATTTTGCGTTTGGACCGGAGGAAGCGATGGGGGCGGCAATGCTGGTCAACACGGTTCCGGCACCTGTGGTTACAGGTGCGATCATCCGCGAACTGCCGCGGGATGCATATATTTTAGACATCGCGTCCAAACCGGGCGGTACGGATTTTGCCTGCGCCAGAGAGTGCGGCATCCGTGCGGATCTGGCACTTGGACTTCCGGGAAAATATGCGCCGAAGGAGAGCGCCTATATTCTGGACCGGGCGGTGGAGAGATTCGTGCGAAAGGAGCATGAAATGTGATGGATTTTTCCAATTATAATATCGGGCTTGGAATTACCGGTTCGTTTTGTACGTTTGCGAAAGCAAGAAAAGAAATACAGCGGCTGTGCGATATGGGCGCCAATGTGGTGCCGGTTTTTTCATTTAATGCGCAGACGTGTGACACGCGGTTCGGAAGTGCGAAAGATTATGTGGACGGAATCTGCGAGATTACCGGAAATGAGGGCATCCGTACCATCTGTGCGGCGGAGCCGATCGGACCGAATAATTTTCTGGACATCATGGTCATTGCGCCCTGCACCGGAAATACGGCGGCAAAGCTCTGCAACGGAATCACGGATACGCCGGTGCTGATGGCGACCAAAGCGCATATGCGCAATGGTAAGCCGCTCGTGATTGCGATTTCGACAAACGATGCGCTCGGTGCCAGCTTTAAGAATATCGGAATGCTCATGAATATGAAAAATATTTATTTCGTTCCGTTCGGGCAGGACAACTGCAAGAGCAAGCCGAACTCCATGATCGCAAAAATGGAGCTCCTGCCGGACACAATCGAGGCGGCGCTCGCCGGCAAACAGATCCAGCCGATTCTGCAGACCCCGACGTAACGCAGATCTGACGGAGCCGGGTGGCGGCAGCGACGAAAAATGCCGGCGACGTTTTATTATGCAGAAAATCAGAGCATCTTATTGTTCCGGCTGCTTCTGGCAGGGGCGGATTCTTTGGAGAAAAATCAGAGCATTTCTTCCGCACCGCATTTGACATCAGGTTCTGTGTCTTTGCCACGCTTTGACAATCCGCGGGATGTGTCCGGCAAGCCGCAGACAATGAGCGGACTTTTTAGCGTTTCTAGCATCACCGCTTCACAGACAATATAAAACCGCGCGAACCGAAACTCGCTGGCATCTGCTATTGAAAACATGGCAGATGCCAACTCAGACATCGGCTTCGCGCGGTTATGTTTTGTTCATTGGTGATGCAAGGAACGCACAAAAGTCCTTAAATTGTCTGCCGGCTTGCGAACACACCCGCGGAGTGCTCAAAACTTGGAAAGACACGGATCATCGAAGATGCCGAATGCGGTGCGGATTAGAAATGCCGGGTTTTTCGATTAGAATCCCCCCTTGCCAGGAGCATCCGGAACTCTAAAATGATCTATGATCTACTATATAGAAGACTTTTTGGCAGTTTTCCGTCGCTGTCTCCGCCCGGCGCAGGGAGTCTGCTTCCGGTGGGCTGCAGAGCGGCTGTGGCTGCGGCAGGCGAAAACAGATGGCGATTTGTGATTCATTTGATAAGATAAAAGGTGTTTCCTTACGCCTGCTTGGATGCCTCGTAGGCTTCGCGACAGGCCTTAGCCAGCTGATCGCCGCAGGAAGTCGGGCGTCCGTTGCAGGAGATGCCGCCGATTTTCTCCTCAACCTGCTCAACGGTAAGACCCTCGACGAGCTTCGGAATCGCCTGAAGATTGCCGTTGCAGCCGCCGGTGAACTTTACATTATGCACGATGTTGCCCTCTAATTCAAGATCAATCTGTGTGGAGCAGGTGCCCTTGGTCTTATATGTGTATGTCATTTTAAAATCCTCCTTTATTGAAAAAATATATCGTTCAGATCACTTTTGAGTATAACATGGAACCGGAAGTGTGCAAGAAAAATTTGCAGTAAAGCGGCAGTTAATAAAAAATTTACAATTCTTTTACGCCTGTTTTTATTGTGGTGGTGCTGGAAAAGTGTTACAATAACAATATTGTGCGGGGTCATACCCTTTTGCAGGTGTCCCGCAGGAGAATGGATTTTGACACAGTTTTGTGTAAAAACAGGAGTAGGAGCTTTTTATGAGTGCAATAACGAAGATCTTCGGAACCCACAGCGAGCGTGAGTTAAAGCGGATTTACCCGCTTGTCGACAAGGTGGAATCTTACCGCGAGGCGATGGGAGCACTTTCCGATGAAGAATTAAAGAACAAGACGAAGGAATTTAAGGAGAGACTGGAGAACGGCGAGACGCTGGATGATCTTCTTCCGGAGGCATATGCGACGGTGCGCGAGGCGGCGAAGCGTGTGCTCGGCATGGAGCATTACCGCGTGCAGATTATCGGTGGTATCATTCTTCACCAGGGACGTATCGCAGAGATGAAGACCGGTGAAGGTAAGACTCTGGTATCGACACTGCCGGCATACTTAAATGCGCTTGAGGGCAAGGGCGTGTGCATCGTCACAGTCAACGACTATCTGGCAAAGCGTGACTCTGAGTGGATGGGACAGGTTCATGAATTCCTGGGACTGAAAGTCGGCGTGGTTTTGAACGAGATGACGAACGATGAGCGCCGGGATGCCTATAACTGTGACATTACCTACGTGACAAACAATGAGCTTGGTTTTGATTATCTGCGTGACAACATGGTAATCTATAAGGAGCAGCTGGTGCAGCGCGGACTGCATTTTGCCATCATCGACGAGGTCGACTCGGTATTGATCGATGAGGCGCGTACACCGCTCATCATTTCCGGACAGAGCGGCAAATCCACCAGACTGTATGAAGCATGCGATATTCTGGCGTGCCAGATGAAGCGCGGTGAGGACATGCCGGAGTATTCCAAGATGGATGCCATCATGGGCGTGGAGCAGGAGGAGACCGGAGACTTCATCGTAAACGAGAAGGATAAGGTGGTCAGCCTGACACAGGATGGTGTGAAGAAGGTTGAGCAGTTCTTCAAGATAGAGAACCTGGCTGATCCGGAGAATCTGGAGATTCAGCATAACATTATTCTGGCGCTGCGCGCACACAACCTGATGTTCCGCGACCAGGATTACGTGGTGAAGGACGACCAGGTTATGATCGTCGATGAGTTTACCGGACGTATCATGCCGGGACGCCGTTATTCAGACGGACTTCATCAGGCGATTGAGGCGAAGGAGCATGTGAAGGTCAAGAGAGAGAGCAAGACTCTGGCAACGATCACATTCCAGAACTTCTTTAACAAGTTTGAGAAGAAAGCAGGTATGACCGGTACCGCATTGACGGAGGAGAAGGAGTTCCGCGACATCTACGGCATGGACGTCGTCGAGATCCCGACCAACCGCCCGATCGCCCGTATCGATCATCATGATGTTGTATACAAGACAAAGAATGAAAAATACAAGGCTGTTGTGGAGGAAGTGGTAAAATCCCATGAAAAGGGACAGCCGGTACTTGTCGGTACCATCAATATCGATACTTCCGAGCTGATCAGCGGCATGTTGAAGCGCGAGGGAATTCCGCATACGGTATTGAACGCAAAGTTCCATGAAAAAGAGGCTGAGATTGTAGCCGGCGCCGGACAGCACGGTGCGGTGACGATCGCGACCAACATGGCAGGACGTGGTACCGATATTAAGCTGGATGACGAGTCGAAAGCTGCAGGCGGTTTGAAGATCATCGGTACAGAGCGACATGAATCCAGACGTATTGATAACCAGCTGCGCGGTCGTTCCGGCCGTCAGGGAGATCCGGGTGAGTCCCAGTTCTTCATTTCTCTGGAAGACGATCTGATGCGTCTGTTCGGTTCTGAGAAGCTGATGGACATTTTCAACGCACTCGGTGTTCCGGAAGGTGAGCAGATCCAGCATAAGATGCTGACATCGGCGATTGAGAAAGCGCAGAAGAAGATTGAGGGCAACAACTTCGGTATCAGAAAGAATCTTCTTGAGTATGATCAGGTTATGAACGATCAGAGAGAGATTATCTACAAGGAGCGCCGCCGCGTACTGGACGGAGAGAACATGCGCGATGCGATTTTCAAGATGATCACGGATCGTGTGGAAAATTGTGTGGACACCTGTATTTCTTCTGACATTCCGAAGGAAGAGTGGGATCTGAACGAACTGAATCAGCTGATCCTCTCCATGATTCCGATGCAGGCAGTGACACCGGAGGATGTGGACAGCGTTAAGAATAATAAGGAACTGAAGCATCTGTTAAAGGAGCGTGCAGTGAAGCTGTATGAGGCGAAGGAGACGGAGTTCCCTGAGCCGGAGCAGTTCCGTGAGCTTGAGCGCGTCGTTCTCCTGAAGGTGATCGACCGCAAGTGGATGGATCACATCGATGATATGGATCAGCTTCGTCAGGGTATCGGACTGCAGTCCTACGGACAGAGAGATCCGCTTGTCGAGTACAAGATGGCAGGTTTTGATATGTTTGACGAGATGACGGCGAGCATTCAGGAGGATACGATCCGGCTGCTGTATCATGTGAAGATCGAGCAGAAAGTTGAGCGTGAGCAGGTAGCGAAAGTGACCGGAACGAACAAGGATGAGTCTGCGACGAACACGCCGAAGAAGCGTGCTGCGGCAAAGGTATATCCGAACGATCCGTGTCCGTGCGGAAGCGGCAAGAAGTATAAGCAGTGCTGCGGCAGAAACGCAGCGCAGTAGGAGTGCTGCAAACGGCAGAAGAGAGCATTTCAGGCAGATAATTTTTGCCGGGAATGCTCTTTTTGCATATTTTCATCTGTATGCAGAAAAATACATACAGAGTGCATTTTTGGGTGGCAATTTCCAGAAATCTGATTTATAATTCATACCAAACAGGTAGAATATGAGACGGCAGACTGCCGGACAGAAGGAGGAACACTATGTACAACGTAAGAAAAGTGACTGAGGATATCGTTTGGGTTGGAGCCAGTGACAGAAGACTGGCGCTGTTTGAAAATATATTTCCAATTCCGCGCGGGGTATCCTACAACTCTTATGTATTATTGGATGAGAAGACGGTACTTTTGGATACAGTCGATGCGTCCGTGGCGGGACAGTTTTTTGAAAATCTGGAGCATGTGCTCGACGGACGGAAACTGGATTATCTGATTGTCAATCACATGGAACCGGATCACTGTGCGATGATCGGGGATCTGGTGCGCCGTTACCCGGAAGTGCAGGTGGTCGGAAACGCCAAGACATTTGGAATGATAAAACAGTTCTTCGGAACGGATTTCGCGGAGAGAGCCGTGACGGTAAAAGAGGGAGATACGCTTGCAACCGGTGCGCATACACTGCACTTTGTGATGGCGCCGATGGTACACTGGCCGGAGGTAATGGTAACCTATGATGAGAAGGACAAGGTGCTTTTTGCTGCGGACGGATTCGGAACGTTTGGCGCATTGAACGGCAATATTTTTGCGGATGAAGTCGATTTTGACCGCGACTGGCTGGATGATGCCAGAAGATATTACACGAACATTGTCGGAAAGTACGGTGCATCGGTGCAGGCATTGTTAAAGAAAGCCTCCGGGCTGGAGATCGCAGTGATCTGCCCGCTCCACGGACCGATCTGGAGGGAGAATCTGGGCTATATTCTGGAAAAATATCAGAAGTGGAGCACCTATGAGGCGGAGGATCAGGCGGTTGTGATTCTGTATGCAACCATGTACGGTAACACGGCATCGGCGGCGGATGCGCTTGCAGGAAGACTTGCGGCAAAGGGCGTGAAGAAGATTGCCGTTTATGATGTCTCGAACACTCATGTGTCGGAGCTCATCAGTGAGATCTTCCGCGCAAGCCATGTGGTGTTTGCGGCGCCGACTTACAACGGAGGCATCTATCCGGTGATGGAGAACCTGCTCGCCGACATGAAGGCACTTGCGGTTCAGAACAAGACCGTAGCACTGATGGAGAACGGCACCTGGGCACCGACGACGGCAAAGCAGATGAGAGAAAAACTGGCGGAACTGAAAAATGTGACGATTCTGGATACGCAGATCACCATAAAATCGGCGATGGCACCGGAGCAGGAAGGACAGCTTGAGGCACTTGCGGATGCGATCGTAGCGAGCATGGACAAGCAGTAATTGTGTTACTGACTTTATCATTGCGTTTTGTGGGAAGCAAAGACTTTCCCATATAAATAACGGATAACAAAAGAAGAAATAACGCGATCGTTTCAGGATCGCTGGTTGGGAAAAAGGCACCTGTTTGCTTGTACAAAGTGATATGTACGAAGTGGATGGGTGTCTTTTTCTGCTTTATAAGAAAATGCATTGTGTGGAGAGAACTCTTTTTATAACAAAAGCGAACATTTGTTTGCAATTAAAAAAAGATGTGATATAATGTACGCGAAGGCAAAAGTGGGCATGGCACAGAGATGGCTGCGTATGCTTGCATGCGGCAGACGGATATGCGCCATGTGAACGCGCCCGCGAGTCCGGGGAACCGGAGGTTTCCCGGACTTTTGCCGGAGCGTAATATGAACGTGATATTTTTGAGGGGCTTATCACTGGGATAGAGGAACTTTGAAATGTGGACAATACAACGAATGGACGAAATGGATGATGGAGATGAGGAACGCTTGCCGGGCGAGCCGATGATGACAGCGGTTACGTTGGAAAGTGATCTGGGAGAAATACTTCAATTTCAAATGCCTCACAACTGGTTGCTTATGCAGGGATTACAAGAAGGAGAAGAGTGGCCTGAGGACATCGAGGAGGAGGATTCAGAAGCGTTAAAAGCGCGGGAACAGGCAGCGTGGATGGAAAATTATTATCATGCGTTGCAGGAACTTGAGGGGGAAGAAGAGCAATGTAAGCATGGGGCAGAGGGATAAATCGGAATTTGACGAAGGAGGTTGATTGTATGAAAAAGTTGATAGCATTAGTTTTAGCAGTGGTTTGTGTGCTTGGCTTGGTTGGGTGCAACAACAAGACAGTCAATATTGATTTACCTTTTGAGGTAGGTGATGTTGAAAATATAGAAATGTATCACTTTGTTGGAGCACCTGTGTCAGCAGAAAAGAAGGTCATTGTTGCCGAAGAAACCATAAAGAACTTGTATGATATGTTTGAGGGGCTATCCTTGGAACTCAAAGAAGTAGAGGAAACCGCTGGAGCAGAGATAACCAGTTTCAGATTTAACCTTTCTGATGGAACAAGTTATGAACTGATTTATGGCTGCGATGGAGTAAAGACAGGCAATCTGAAATCTTCCACAGATAATTTTGAATACTTTACAAGTGCAGATATTAGCTCTTATTGGAGCAACACTGACTTAGAGGCAGTTCCCGTTGAAGAAAGCGAGTTGCCAAACTAAGCAGAACAATTCCAGTTTTTGAAATCGAGAAATCGGAATTTGGAGGTACACGATGATAATAAAAATTGTTACAATTTCACTGATGGCAGTGTTCTACATCTGCTATTTTGCAAAGCTGATTAGTCAGAAAAAGCAAGGCATAAAGACAGACCAATTAGGAAAAGGAAAAGAGGGATTTGTCAAATTTATAGAAGTAGCTCTTAAAATAATCACATATTTGCTTCCTGTAATACAGATTATCAGTATTGTCTTTTATTCGGAAACAGCACATATTGTGTTGCAATTTACAGGAGTTGTAATAACAATGTTCGGTGTACTTGCTTTTATTGTTTCTGTTACACAGATGAAGGAGAATTGGAGAGCAGGTGTGCAAAAAGAAGAAAAGACCAATTTGGTAACAACAGGCATCTATTCTATTAGCAGAAATCCTGCATTTTTGGGTTTTGATTTAATGTATATAGGAATATTGTTTTCGTTCTTTAATTGGTTTCTTTGCTTTGCCACAGGTTTTGCAGTGGTATTTTTTCATTTACAGATAGTCAATGTAGAGGAAGATTTTTTGATAGAAGCATTTGGAAATGAGTACCTGCAATACAAATCAAAAGTATGCCGATATTTAGGAAGAAAAAGATAACTTCTAGTTTTTGAAATCGAGAAATCGATATTTGTGGAGGTCGAAGTATGGGATTATTTGATAAATTAAAACCAAATAAAAACAACAAAGATTTCTTTGAATGGTTAGATTTGATCTTAAAGAATGAATTGAATAGTGAAATAAAAGCGATTAACTTTAATTTATATGAAGATACAGATAATAAATGGTCTATTGAATTAGTCGGCACATTTTCATTCGATAGGGATAATGACGATTGGGCTTGTGATGAAGTATTTGCTACAAGAGATAATCCTTTTATGATAGAGCGTGAAAGTGATTGGAAATCAATGGAAACATTTTTTATTGGTTTATTGAATGAATACCTTTCTTTTGGGAAATATGCTGGAAGTTTAAAAAAATATCAAGCAATAGGTATTGGATTTGTTGATGGAGATTTACATATTTTATATGAAAGATAATGTCTGCTTGTTAGCAATAAAAATCGGTATTTTGGAGATGCGTTTAAATGATTTCTAGAGCAGAATATATTCAACAACCATATTCAGGGGAATATATTGAAAAAATTTATGATATAAAAAGTCCATGGAATTCAACTGATTGGACATGGATAAAATTTACCGAAGAAGATGATATTTGGTGTGGTGAATTTAGAGGTAAATATAGAGGGGTATCTTGTTCTACAACATTAGGAATTATTGTTGTTTTGACTTCTGATTATATGTATGTGCTAGATATTTATGGTGGTGAAATTATGGAATATTATTCACAACCAGAATATGTAGATATAACAGTCACACCATTTGGAAAAATTTTAGTTACAGACGGCTATGGCATTGAGATGTTTGCAAATACTAAGATTAGCGATATGGAAAACATAGTTCTTCCCATTAATGCTGATAATTTGAAATTTGTTGAATGGAGAGAGAATATTTTAAAAATCAGTTGTTTTGAATTTTTGACATGGGGAAAAGAAATAGAACTATATTTGAATTTTGAAACTATGGAATGGTTGATAAACAAATAGCGCATGAAATTCAAGTTTGCAGAATCGGAAAAATCATGATTGTTAGGGGCTGTTGGAACGAGAGATAGACTGAAAAATCAGGCCATATTTTCTTGCTTTTGAGGGCGGTTCGAGACTTGAGATAATGAATAAGCCGGATATGGAGGATATGAAGAAAACACTTAACCGAACAGGTCTAATCCATATTGCTTTCAGCGTCGGCAGTAAAGAAAAAGTGGATGAATTGACAATGAAACTGGAAGAAGCAGGATATCCGGTCGTCAGTGGTCCACGCACAACAGGCGATGGCTATTATGAAAGCTGTGTTGTTGCAATAGAGGAAAATCAGATTGAAATAACGGTATAACTTTCCACTTGCAGAATTTCATTGTTTGAGAAGTATGATTTTGTTGTCAAGGATGTTAAAATGGATGGCAAGGTTCAGCTTATTAAGCTGCAAAAAAAGTGAAAATTTTTGATTTGCAGAACTATTTCAGGGGAGGAATGTTTTGATGAAGAAATATAAAATTGCATCAGTGTTGATGATGATTCATGGAGCCTTTATGGAAATAGGCGGCTGCTTTTGCCTCATTCCCATATTTATATTAGGGGCAGATAAGTTTAATATAAATGAGTATATTTCGTTTATTGTTCCGTATTTTCAAGAAAATATGGATTTGATGCTTATAATGGGAATGCTTTATGGTATTGTGAGGGTCATAGGAGCAGTTGGATTGTGGAAAAATAGAATGTGGGGACTGGTATTGTCTATTTTAAATTGTATCATTACGATGATCCTGATGATGTTTATGTTACCTGCAGGTATTATGGACGGAGTACTTGCTTGTAGTTCGCTAATTTTGATTTTAACACAGTATTTTGGGGATAAAAAAATTATAGAATAAACAACTGCAAGTTGTAGCTTGCTTATTGAGAGAAATAGAAAGAACAATAGAACAATTTCCCGTTTCCGGAATGGGTTCAGTCGGGATATGGTGGAGGAATGTGGCATGGCAGATTTTAGTATAAACGAAATGCAGGAAATGCAGCAGGCATTACAGGATAAGTACAAGGACAGATGGGAACCGATCTGTCCGGAAACAGGACAGAACAAGATGCTTTGGATGGTTGGCGAAATAGGTGAAGTGATTGATATTGTCAAAAAGCATGGTGCAGTGAATGCCCTGACACAGGAAGAATTGAGAAAAGATCTGGTTGAGGAAATGGCAGATGTTCTTATGTACTACAATGATGTCATGCTCTGTTACGGAATTACGGCAGATGAATTGAAGCGGGCATATACCGGGAAGTTTGAGAAGAACATGAAGCGTTGGTAATTTCCGATTTGCAGCATCAAAGATTTTCCGGACATGTACTGCACAGCCGGGAAAGGGCGCTTTCTATTTTTTATGAGAACATAAAAGGAGATTTGCAAGTGGATCATTTTAAATTACATTCCAAATACAAGCCGACCGGAGACCAGCCGCAGGCGATCGAAGAACTGGTGCGCGGATTCCGCGAGGGCAACCAGTTTGAGACGCTGCTCGGCGTGACGGGTTCGGGCAAGACGTTTACGATGGCGAATGTCATCGAACAGCTGAACCGGCCGACACTGATTATTTCTCACAATAAAACACTGGCGGCGCAGCTCTACGGGGAGATGAAGGAATTTTTCCCGGAGAATGCAGTCGAGTATTTTGTGTCATACTATGATTATTATCAGCCGGAGGCGTATGTGCCGCAGACGGATACCTATATCGCAAAAGACTCGGCGATCAATGAGGAGATAGATAAACTGCGCCTGTCTGCCACGGCTGCGCTTGTGGAGCGGAGAGATGTGATCGTTGTGGCATCGGTTTCCTGTATCTATGGTCTGGGCAGCCCGGAGGATTACCTTGGCATGATGGTATCGCTGCGCCCGGGCATGGAGAAGGACAGGGACGAGGTCATCCGTGCGCTGATCGATATTCAGTACACGCGAAATGAGATGGATTTTCATCGCGGCACGTTCCGGGTCCGCGGGGATGTGCTTGAAATATTCCCGGCAAACTATGGCGATACGGCGATCCGCGTGGAGTTTTTCGGGGATGAGATTGACCGCATAACGGAGATTGATGTGCTGACCGGCGAGATTAAGTGCCGGCTCGAGCATTTTGCGGTATTTCCGGCTTCCCACTACGTTGTGCCGCAGGAAAAGATTTTAAGAGCGTGCGATAATATCGAGGCGGAGCTGGAAGAGCGCGTGAAATATTTTAAGGGAGAGGACAAGCTGCTGGAGGCACAGAGAATCGCGGAGCGCACGAATTTTGACATTGAGATGTTAAAAGAGACGGGATTCTGCAGCGGCATAGAGAACTACTCCAGGCATCTGGCGGGGCTTCCGGCGGGGGCGACGCCGCACACACTGATGGATTACTTTAAGGATGATTATCTGATTATCGTGGATGAGTCCCATATCACAATTCCGCAGATCCGCGGAATGTATGCGGGGGATCAGTCACGAAAGAGCACGCTGGTGGATTACGGGTTCCGGCTGCCGTCTGCGAAGGATAACCGCCCGCTGAATTTTGAGGAATTTGAGGGCAAGATCGACCAGATGCTGTTCGTTTCGGCGACGCCGAACGTATACGAGGATGAGCATGAACTTTTGCGCGCGGAGCAGATTATCCGGCCGACGGGACTGCTCGATCCGGAGGTTGTGGTGCGCCCGGTAGAGGGGCAGATTGATGATCTGGTGGGTGAGGTCAACAAGGAGATCAAGAACCACCACAAGGTGCTGATTACGACCCTGACGAAAAAAATGGCGGAGGATCTGACCGATTACATGCGGGAACTGGGGATTCGCGTCAAATATCTCCATTCCGATATTGATACCTTAGAGCGCGCGGAGATTATCCGCGATCTGCGTCTGGATGTGTTCGATGTGCTGGTGGGCATCAACCTTCTGCGTGAGGGACTGGACATACCGGAGATTACCCTGGTGGCAATCCTGGATGCGGACAAGGAAGGCTTCCTGCGTTCTGAGACGTCGCTGATCCAGACCATCGGCAGGGCGGCGCGCAACAGCGAGGGACATGTGATCATGTATGCGGATACCATTACGGATTCCATGCGTGTTGCGATCGAGGAGACGGAACGGCGCCGCAAGATCCAGCAGGAGTACAACGAGGCACACGGCATTACACCGACGACGATTCAGAAGTCGGTGCGGGAACTGATCTCTGTTTCCAAGAAGATCGCAAAGGAAGAAATGAATTTCAAGAAGTCTCCGGAGTCGATGAACAAGGCGGAACTGACGAAACTGATCGCCGATATCCAGAAAAAGATGGAAAAAGCGGCGGCGGATCTCAATTTCGAGGCGGCGGCGGAATACCGCGACAAGATGATCGAACTCAAAGGGATGCTGCGTGACCTGTAGAAAGGATAAGACAATGAAGAAAACGTCCGAAAGAAAATATATTAAAATCAGAGGAGCGAACGAGCACAACCTCAAAAATATCGATGTGGATATTCCGAGAGACGAATTTGTCGTGCTGACCGGATTGTCGGGATCGGGAAAATCGTCCCTCGCATTTGATACAATCTATGCCGAAGGACAGCGGCGCTATATGGAGTCGCTGTCTTCCTATGCAAGGCAGTTCCTGGGGCAGATGGAAAAGCCGAATGTCGAGAAGATTGAGGGATTGTCGCCGGCAATCTCGATCGATCAGAAGTCGACGAACCGCAATCCCCGCTCGACGGTGGGAACGGTGACGGAGATCTACGATTACTTCCGGCTGCTCTACGCGCGGATCGGTGTGCCGCACTGCCCGAAATGTGGAAAAGAGATCAAAAAGCAGACGGTCGACCAGATGGTCGATCAGATTATGGAACTGCCGGAGCGCACGAAGATCCAGTTGCTGGCGCCGGTTGTGCGCGGCAGAAAGGGTGAACATCAGAAGCTGTTTGAGCAGGCGAAGCGAAGCGGTTATGTGCGTGTGATTGTCGACGGCAGCATGTATGAACTGTCAGAAGAGATCAAACTGGACAAGAATAAAAAGCACAATATCGAGATCGTGGTGGATCGTCTCATGGTAAAGGAAGGAATTGAGAAGCGCCTGGCGGATTCCATCGAGAATGTGCTTGCACTGGCAAACGGACTCATGACCGTGGATGTGATCGGCGGTGAACCGATTCAGTTCTCGGAGAGCTTTTCCTGCCCGGACTGTGGGATCAGCATCGGCGAGATTGAACCGAGAAGCTTTTCCTTCAACAATCCGTTCGGCGCGTGCCCGACCTGTTTCGGACTTGGTTATAAAATGGAATTCGATGAGGATCTGATGATTCCGGATAAACGGCTTTCCATCGCGGAAGGCGCCATCCAGGTGATGGGCTGGCAGTCCTGTACAGATCCGTCCAGTTTCACATACGCTATTTTAAAGGCGCTGACGGAGGAGTATCATTTTTCACTGGAGACGCCGTACTGCGAATACCCGGAGGAAATCCGCCATGTCCTGATCTACGGAACGGATGGCAGGGAAGTGAAAGTCCATTACAGAGGACAGCGCGGGGAAGGCGTTTATGATGTTGCCTTTGAGGGACTGATCAAAAACGTACAGCGCAAATACCGGGAGACCGGGTCGGAGGTCATGAAGCAGGAATATGAGCAGTTCATGCGGATTACCCCCTGCGAGACCTGTAAGGGACAGCGGCTGAAAGCAGAGTCTCTGGCAGTGACGGTTGCGGATAAAAATATTTATGAGATGACTTCCATGTCGGTGAAGAATCTCAATGCCTTTCTGGCGGAGATGAAGCTGGGGGAGCAGCAGCACCGGATCGGCGATCAGATTTTAAAAGAGATCCGCGCACGCGTCGGATTCCTGAATGAAGTAGGACTGGATTATCTGTCCCTGTCCAGAGCGACCGGTACCCTCTCGGGAGGAGAGGCACAGCGTATCCGTCTGGCGACGCAGATCGGTTCCGGGCTGGTCGGGGTTGCGTACATTCTGGACGAGCCGTCGATCGGACTGCATCAGCGCGATAACGATAAGCTGCTGGGGGCGCTGAAGAATTTAAAAGATCTCGGCAACACGCTGATTGTCGTGGAGCACGACGAGGATACGATGCTTGCCGCGGACTATATTGTGGATATCGGACCGGGAGCCGGCTCACACGGTGGAGAAGTGGTCGCCTGCGGTACGGCACAGGAGATCATGAAGAATCCGAAGTCGATCACGGGAGCGTACTTAAGCGGCAGAATCAAGATCCCGGTACCGGATGAGCGCAGAAAACCGACGGGATTTCTGACGATCAAAGGCGCACGGGAGAACAACCTGAAAAACATCGATGTGAACATACCGCTCGGAATTATGACCTGCATTACCGGCGTGTCCGGATCGGGAAAGAGCTCCCTGACCAATGAGATTCTCTATAAGCGGCTGGCGCGCGACCTGAACCGGGCGCGCTGCATTCCGGGAGAGCATGATGCGATTCTCGGCATGGAGCAGCTGGACAAGGTGATTGACATTGACCAGTCGCCGATCGGCAGAACGCCGCGCTCGAATCCGGCGACCTACACGGGCGTGTTCGATATGATCCGCGATCTGTTTGCGGCGACCCCGGATGCAAAGGCGAAGGGCTACAAAAAGGGAAGATTCAGCTTCAACGTAAAGGGCGGACGCTGCGAGGCGTGCGGAGGGGATGGAATCTTAAAGATTGAGATGCATTTCCTGCCGGATGTCTATGTGCCGTGCGAGGTCTGCGAGGGAAAGCGGTACAACCGGGAGACGCTTGAGGTCAAGTATAAAGGAAAAAGCATTTATGATGTGCTGGATATGACGGTGGAGGAGGCGCTGGAGTTCTTTAAAAATGTGCCGTCCATCCACCGCAAGATTCAGACGCTCTACGATGTGGGACTTTCCTATGTAAAACTGGGACAGCCGTCCACAGAACTTTCGGGAGGAGAGGCGCAGCGAATCAAGCTGGCAACCGAACTCTCCAAGCGAAGCACCGGAAAGACGATCTACATTCTGGATGAGCCGACGACCGGACTCCATTTTGCGGATGTGCACAAGCTGATTGAGATTTTGCGGAGATTGTCCGACGGCGGCAATACCGTGGTGGTTATTGAGCACAATCTGGACGTGATCAAGACGGCGGATTACATCATCGACATGGGACCGGAAGGCGGAGACGGCGGTGGAACGGTCATTGCGCAGGGAACACCAGAAGAGGTGGCGCAGATACCGGAGTCCTACACCGGACAGTATGTCAAGAAATATCTGGAAAAATAGTGGGAACAAGGAGAAGGCACTGGATGCAAACGTGGAAAACACGTAGCATACAGTGCCTTTTTTGACAACAGATGTGTTGACATCTGCGGTCAGAGAAATGTTGTGAAATATATGGCATCGAAAATTCATATGGATGAAAATTCGTTATACCCGGGGAGTACCTCCCGGCGTTTGGTGTTTGCGCCGGAAGGTATGAGTTATGAAAAATTATACTAACCGCGGAATATTTGAGGAATATTTCCGGGGCGGTGTATGTTTGGTACACCATTTAGTACGTAAAAAAATATAACCCGCAAATGTGATGAATACGTGATGAAAAAATGAAAAAATATGATATTCCGGACAAAAAATGAAGAAATTCTTATTTTTTTCAAAAATGGCGGCGCGGGCGAAAAAAAGCTTTGAAAAATCCCAGTTTTTGTATATAATAATGCTGTATATGTAAAAATATGATTAAATGCATCTTTATGTCCTTTTGGACGTGAAGAAAGATTCAACGAATAGATGAACCATTGGCAGAGAAAAGAAAGGGGCAGATTAGAATATGATGAGTACGGACATCGGTATCGATCTTGGTACTGCAAGTATCCTGGTATATATTAAAGGCAAAGGTGTAGTGTTAAAGGAGCCGTCAGTAGTGGCTTTTGATCGTGATACAAACAAAATCAAGGCAATCGGAGAGGAAGCGAGACTGATGCTCGGCAGAACGCCCGGCAACATTGTAGCAGTCCGTCCGCTGCGTCAGGGTGTTATTTCTGATTATACTGTCACCGAGAAGATGATCAAGTATTTCATCCAGAAGGCACTTGGCAAGAAGACATTCCGCAAGCCGCGCATCAGCGTGTGTGTGCCGAGCGGAGTGACCGAGGTCGAGAAAAAAGCGGTTGAGGATGCGACCTATTCTGCAGGTGCGCGTGAGGTGGCGATTATCGAGGAGCCGATTGCGGCAGCGATCGGAGCCGGAATCGATATTTCAAGACCATGCGGTAACATGATCGTGGATATCGGCGGCGGTACCGCGGACATCGCCGTGATTTCTCTGGGGGGATCGGTTGTCAGCACTTCCATCAAGATCGCCGGAGATGATTTTGACGAGGCGATTGTACGTTACATGAGAAAGAAACACAATCTGTTGATCGGTGAGCGCACAGCGGAGGACATCAAGATCAAGATCGGTTCCTGTTTCCCACTGGCACAGAATGAGACCATGGACGTCAGAGGTCGTAACCTGGTGACCGGTCTGCCGAAGACGGTAACCGTTTCTTCCGAGGAGACGGAAGAGGCGCTGAAGGAGCCGACACTGCAGATCGTGGAAGCGGTACACTCGGTGTTAGAGAAGACGCCGCCTGAGCTTGCGGCGGACGTGGCAGACCGCGGAATCGTTCTCACGGGAGGCGGATCACTGCTTCGCGGACTTGAGGAACTGATCGAGGACAAGACGGGCATCAATACCATGACAGCTGAGGAGCCGATGACCTGTGTGGCAGTCGGAACCGGAAAGTTCGTGGAGTTCCTGTCCGGAAAGCGCGACGACGATTAAGTTTGACGGCAGTTATGACGATATAAACAACAAAGAGCCCTTGGGATGCGGGAGCGTCTGATGGATTCTGGTGAGAAGCAGGCAGAAGTTACAAGAGGTAACAGAAAAAGGAGCAGTCTATGGTAAAGGGATTGTATACAGCGTATACAGGAATGATAAATGAACAGAAGCGTCTGGATGTGCTTTCCAACAATCTTGCAAATGCAGATACGAATGGTTATAAGAAAGAAGGCACAACGTCCCAGACATTTGCAGATGAGCTGGCAATCAAGATCAAAGATACATCGTCTTACGGTCTTGCGCAGAAGCTGGGTACAATCAGCATGGGCGTTCATATCGGTGAGACGTATACGGATTACAGTACCGGAAGTTTCAAGGTTACCGATAACAGTACGGATTTTGCAATCAAGGGAGATGGATTTTTTGCGATTGCCTACACGGATAAGCAGGGAAATTCATCCGTAAAATATACAAGGGACGGAGCGTTCACGGTCAACACCCAGGGCTATCTGGTGACCAAGGACGGCGATTATGTCCTGAATGCCAATGATGCCAGAAACGGCAATGTGAACGGACGGATTCAGGTGGATCCGACCCAGAAGATCACCGTGGATGAGCTTGGCAATATCTATCAGAACGATCAGCAGGTTGGAACGATCGGCATCGTCGATTTTGCGGATTATGACTATCTGGCGAAGTACGGTGAGAATATGTACGACCTTGTGAACGGAGGAACGGTGACGGCGGCAGACGGCAGGATCGTGCAGGGAACGCTGGAGTCGTCCAATGTGAATGTTGTTTCTGAGATGGTCAATATGATTACGATTTCCAGAGCATATCAGGCAGGACAGAAGGTTATTAACACGATTGATGAGACACTGGATAAGGCGGTCAATCAGGTCGGAAATGTATAGACGGAGGTAGCTGACATATGATGAGGGCACTTTATACTGCGGCAACCGGTATGCTTGCGCAGCAGACGAACGTGGACAATATTTCAAACAATCTTTCCAATGTGAATACGGTTGGATTCAAGCAGGAGAAGGCAGAGTTTAAGTCGCTGCTTTACCAGACCATTCAGACGAAGACAACGAGTGCAAACGGAGAGCAGAAACCGATTCCGGCACAGGTGGGACTCGGAACGAGAGTTGCGGCAGTCACATCCGTGTACACACAGGGAGCGCTGCAGGCGAGTGAGAATGATACCGATTTTGCAATCGTCGGAGACGGATTTTTTGCAGTGCGCTGCGCAGACGGCGAGACACGCTATACCAGAGCGGGAGATTTTGTGTGGGCAGTGGGAACCAACGGCGTTACACTGACCAATCCGGACGGCTATCCGGTGCTGGACAGCAATAACCAGCAGATCGTTCTTCCGGCCAATATAAGTTCCAGCAGTGTGACAGTATCGAGCGACGGCAGAATCGGTTACACGACAGCAAATGGAACTTATGTGAATATGAACCGTCAGATCGGACTGTTCCAGTTTAACAACCCGAGCGGCCTTGAGAAAACGGGTGACAACCTTCTGGAGGTTACAGCAGCTTCGGGTGCGGCAATGAATGAGAATACGACAGCAGGTCTTACCAGAAGCCAGGTTCGCCAGAATTATCTGGAGGCGTCCAATGTACAGGTGGCGGACGAGATGGTCAATATGATTATCGCACAGCGTGCCTATCAGTTGAACTCCAAGGCAATTACAACATCGGATGAGATGCTGGAGATGGCGAACAACCTGAAACGATAAGCAGATGATAAGCGAACGGTAAGCGGATGATAAGCGGAATGGAGCGTAAAGTATGAGTTTTTCGATAGACGGTATTTCGTCATTGGTCAGCAATGCACAGAACAGCGCAGCCGCAGGCAGCGCGTCGGCACTGAAGAATTCGATCAGTAGTGTGTCCTCCGGCTCGAGCGAGGAAGAACTGCTCTCGGTCTGCAAGGATTTTGAGTCCTACTTTGTGGAAGAGGTATTAAAGGAAGTAAAGGAGAATCTCATTTCGGATGATGACGAGGATAAGGATTCTTCTCTCAGTACGCTGACAGATTTTCACATGGACAGCACGATCGAACTGGTGGCAGATGAGATTGTGGATCAGGTGGGAGAAAATTATACGCAGCAGCTTTATGAGCAGATGAAGCGGAACTATGGCATAGAATAGATGCCGGCAGTTAAGAGTGAACGAGGCAGAGGGCGGTCAACGTTAGAGGTGACTGGTTCTCTGCTTTTTTCGGCGGGAGGAATGATTTGGAAAAGTTAGCAGGATATGTGGAACATATTATATACAGAAATGCAGACAACGGATATACGGTTCTTAATCTGGTGAGCGGGGAGGAGGAGATTACCTGCGTGGGAATCTTCTCGGCGATCGCAGAGGGGGAGAACATCGAGGCATCCGGCGACTATACCGATCATCCTACTTACGGCAAACAGTTTAAGGTCGAAAGTTTTGAGGAGAAAGCGCCGGAAGATGAGGAAGCCATCGAACGCTATCTCGGTTCCGGGGCGATCCGCGGAATCGGTCTGGCGCTGGCAGCGCGGATTGTGCGCAGATTCAAGGCGGATACCTTTCGGATTATCGAGGAGGAGCCGGAGCGGCTGGCGGAAGTAAAGGGAATCAGCGAGCGCAAGGCGATGGAGATTGCGGATCAGGTGAATGAAAAACGTGATCTGCGGCAGGCGATGATTTTCCTCCAGCAGTACGGCATCACGATGAACCTGGCAGTGAAAGTATATCAGCAGTATGGACAGGAGGTATACGGGATTATCCGTGAGAACCCGTATCGGCTGGCGGACGACATTGAGGGTGTGGGATTCCGCACGGCAGACGAGATTGCTGTCCGGGTAGGAATCCGCATGGATTCTGATTTCCGGATCCGGAGCGGAATTTTATATGTGCTGCTTCAGGCATCCACAGAGGGGCATACCTACCTGCCGGAGGAGGAACTGACCAGAAGAACTGGACAGCTTCTTGAGGTCGGGGAGGAGCAGATCGAGAAGCAGTATATGGATCTGGCGATCGAGCGGAAAATCATCATGAAGCAGGGCGAAAACCAGACGCAGATCTATGCGGCGTCCTTTTACTACATGGAGGCAAATACGGCAACTATGTTAAAACAGCTCAATGTCAGCTATGATGTTCCGGATCTGGAAATCGAGGAGCGTGTTCGCAGAATTGAGAAGCAGACCGGAATGGAACTGGATGAGCACCAGATGACAGCGGTCAAAGAGGCGGTGCGCAACGGACTTCTGATTATCACCGGAGGACCGGGTACCGGAAAAACGACGACGATCAATACGATCATCAAGTATTTTGAGATGGAAGGACTTGATATTTTTCTCGCGGCGCCCACCGGACGTGCGGCGAAGCGCATGAGTGAGACAACCGGGTTTGAGGCTAGAACCATACACCGCATGCTGGAACTGAACGGCGGTGTGGACGGTGCGGCAGGGTTTGAGCGGAATGAGCAGAATCCGCTTGAGACGGACGTTGTGATTATCGACGAGATGTCCATGGTGGATATTTCTTTGATGCATGCACTGTTAAAGGCGGTTGCTGTTGGAACGAGACTGATTCTGGTCGGAGATGTCAATCAGCTGCCGAGTGTGGGACCGGGAAGTGTTCTGCGGGACATCATTCGCTCGCACGAGTGCAATGTGGTCATGCTGACGAAGATTTTCCGCCAGGCATCCACGAGCGACATCATTGTGAATGCGCACAAGATCAATCAGGGCGAAGAAGTGACGTTGGACAACAAAAGCATGGATTTCTTTTTCCTGAAGCGGTATGACGCGGATGTGATTATCAGCGTGGTACTGCAGCTGATCAAGCAGAAACTCCCCAAATTTGTGGACGCGACGCCGTACGATATACAGGTGTTGACGCCGATGCGCAAGGGACTGCTGGGCGTAGAGCGGTTAAACGGAATACTGCAGCGCTATCTGAATCCGCCGTCTCCGCAGAAGCGTGAAAAGGAACACGGCGATATTCTGTTCCGTGAAGGAGACAAGATCATGCAGACCCGGAACAACTACCAGTTAGAGTGGGAAATCCGCACAAAATACGGTCTGTCTGTGGATAAAGGAACGGGAGTATTCAACGGAGACATGGGAATTGTCCGGGAGATCAACGATTTCGCGGAGACGATGACTGTGGAATTTGATGAGGGCAGAATGGTGGAATATCCATACAAACTGCTGGATGAACTGGAACTGGCGTATGCGATTACCATACATAAATCGCAGGGAAGCGAGTACCCGGCGGTCGTCATTCCACTTTTGTCCGGACCGTCGATGCTTATGAACCGGAATCTGCTGTACACAGCGGTCACCCGCGCTCGGAAATGTGTGACGCTGGTCGGCAATGAGGTGACGTTTGCGCAGATGGTGCAGAACACGTCGCAGCAAAAACGATACAGCGGGCTGTGTGACCGCCTGAAGGAGGCATAACACTGCCGTGGAATATTTTGGGAGAAAAAGATATCCGGGGAAAACGAATGCAGGCGAGAGGCCCTTCATGTTTCGGGATGCAACGGCACAGTCCATTCTTTGGAGCAAAATCCCGTATTTCTTCCGTGCGATCGTTGTCTTAGGTTCCGTGTCTTTGCCACGTTTGAACACCCCACGGAAGCTGTCCGTCAAGCAGCAGACAATGAGCGGACTTTCTGGCAGCACTAACTGCACTCACGCATAGACATCATAAAACCGCGCGAACCGGAACTCGCCGGCATCTGCTATTGAAAATAGGGCAGATGCCGACTCAGACAGCGGC
>OHAF01000123.1_pt1 | contig 75677 bp, 71 predicted proteins | sample 1577041 | NCBI WGS metagenome assembly OHAF01 (sample SAMEA3541495, study PRJEB24748) | human gut metagenome | biome: human gut; feature: human-associated habitat; material: faeces | place: China | collected 2012
ATTTTTTCAAATAAATTTCTATATTAAAAAGTGACATTTTCATAAGTTATTGACAGACCGAGCATCGGTTTTAACTGAAATTTCTTAGCTGCTGTATATCCAAGGAACAGCGGCAAAAAGGTAAACAACGCATCGCCTGCCGCATTGATAATCATATATCCTCCGCAATCGGCAGAATACAATCCAAGTGTAACGAATAATGTGTTCAGACCTTTCAGCATTCCGCAGGCAGCCATGATCCCTAAAATAGGCTGAAAAATACCGGACACTACATCGATGGCACGATCCAGGAGCTTCCCTGATTTCTTTGTTTCCGCAGACGCTTTATTCTCGTTCAAATCGAGCAGCGCCATCACATCTTCAAATACTTCCGGCACATGATTTCCGATCACAACCTGATACTGACCGCCGCTTTTCATTACAGTCACAACCCCGTCCATCTTTTTCAGAACATCGTCTTTTGCGATACTTTCATCCTTTAACGTAAATCGAAGTCTTGTGATACAGTGAACAAGTCCTGTTACGTTTTCTTTTCCGCCGACATTTTTTACGATATCTTTTGCCAGCGTCTCATACTTTCCCATTTCTTTTCCTCCTATAACTGTTTTTTGATAGTTAGAAAATAACATATGTCTTTCTTTCATACAATTCGCACAAGCCGGATTGTTTCAGCGTTTCAAAAATCATGAAAAAGAACCGCTGCTTTTTGAAACAGCGGTCCAAATTTACTCATTTTTCTCTTTTGTATGATACGTTTCATCCCAAAGCAGACTTAAATGATTCAACATTTCCATAGAGGATCTTGCATGTTCTTCATATCGCTTTGACAACAGAAGCGCGAAAAAAATATCAAGAATATAAGTCGCTCCCGAAAAAGAAGTAATCACATCCAGGCTTAGCAGCGCGTCCCTGTTCGGAATCTCCACAATCTCATGACACCATTTCTTAAGTTCTGTATGATAAGGACCTGCAATTCCGACCACATAAGTTTCTGTCGCCTCCCTTAAATATTTTGCCATACAGATCACCGTATGATTTGATCCTGTCAGACTGATCAAAAAAGCAATGTTTTTCTTGTGCTTACGCGCCGCCAGATAGTGAGAATTAATACTTTCGTATGCCGAGCATTCCAACCCGAGCGTACTGATTTTAAACGCCGCCGACTGTGCAAGTATATAACTGATCCCTGTTCCGTAAATATCGATGCACTCTGCTTTTTGCAATACTTGACTGATCCGTTTCATACTGTTTTTATCTAAAGAAAGTCTTGTATTCGTCACCGCTTTATCATAGAGCGCCGGAAGTGTTTTTACGATATCGTCATATGTACTTTCGGCAGTCACCGGCTCGTTTGCAAGCAGTTGATCGATCCGCTTTTTTTGATTGATCTCGGCAGTAAGAGTAATTTTCAAATCTTGAAAACCATTTAACCCAAGCTTTTGACTCAGCCTCACGACTGTTGCCTTACTCGTGTAAGACGCTTTCGCCAGTTCTCCTGCCGACAGTTCCGAAATCTGATCTAAATGACTTAAAATATACTCCGCTACATCTTTTTCATGAGCCGTAAAATTTTTATGTTCCTGCAATTTTTCTAACAGCATTATTGTGCATAGCTCCCTTCACCTCAAATTCATACAAGTAAACGTCCTCCAATGTCGGAGCGGCTTCCCTGATCTCATCATACCCTTCCGGACGCTTCTGTGTCACTACGCGAACGATAATCTGTCCGTCTTTTCGGAACAGATTACTTATTTCAAACTTTTCTTTCACTTCTTCCAGCTCCTGCTGCCCTACACTCATTTCAAACACTTTTCCCTGAATCTTTGCCTGTAATTGTTCGGGACTTGCCTTATCGATCAGCCGTCCGTTTTTCATCAGAAGAATTTCTTTGGAAATGAATTCGATATCTGATACAACATGAGTTGCGATCAAAACGATCCGATCCTGACTCAAATCCGAAATAAGATTACGGATGCGGATACGTTCTTTCGGGTCTAATCCCGCCGTCGGCTCATCGAGGATCAATATCTTCGGATCGTTTAAAAGCGCCTGCAAAAGAAGCACTCTCTGTTTCATTCCTCCTGACAGTTCCTTGATCTTTTTACGTTTCACCTTGTCAAGATTTAACAAAGGAAATAAAAGCTCCATCCGAGCGCGGATTTCCTTTTTCTTCATTCCTTTCAGCGTTCCCATATAAGCGAGAAATTCAGTCACTGTAAACGTTTCGTACAACTGTTGCTGCTGTGGCATATATCCGAGCGATTTTCTGTAAGCCGCGCCCCATTTCAAAATATCTTTTCCGCCGCACAATATTCTCCCCGAATCCCGAAGGAGGTTATCTGTCAATATATTCATCAGCGTGCTCTTCCCTGCCCCGTTTGGTCCGAGTATGCCATAAATTCCGTTTTCAAACGTCGCGTCAAAATTTTGCAGGGCTTTTTTCTTCCCATAGCTTTTACATAATTCCCGAATCTTAATTTCCATCCCTGCTACCTCCTGTTCTCATAAGCACGATATAAAACATATCCTGCCGCAAATGAAAGCGCTCCCCAAAAGATCACGATTTCCGAAATAAGTACAAGCCAGTTTCCTTGTAAAATCTGATGCCCGTCCAAAAGACTGTTCAGACTAAGATAATGTACGATCGGAACTCCGCCCCATTCAATGAGCAGCGGACCGCCGAACAAAAGAAGCGAAAGTATCATCGTCATCGTAGAGTCTTTCAAAACGACGGACAATGCCATCGTACTAAATACAATGACAAACAATGTCACAAGCTGCATAATCATCAGCATCAAAACGTATCCGAAGATCGAACAATTTATAACCGACTGTCCCGCAAACATCATCGAACGCACCTTTGCGCCCCAACATTCCAGCGGATACTCCCCGACAACTTTTAATATCGCCGGAATCTTGACTAAAACAAAGATCACCGCTGTAATTCCGAATGACACGCCAAGCTTTTTTAAAAATAATTCTTTCCGCCCCCGCTTCGTACTGCGAAGCAGGTTCATTACTTTCAGATCATATTCCGTTCCGAGAACGCCGGATGCGCTGTACACCGCAGCGATCACACATAAAAGAATCCCGATCAGACGTTCCTTCACCGCCTTATCTCCGAACAAAAGCTGATAGCCTTTTTCATAAACCAACTCCTGTTCATTGACTCCCTTTCCCTGATTATTTGACATAATGTACATCACCTGACTGTACGCCTCGGAAAATCCTTCATGAGCATACTTGTTTTCTTCCTGCTTCTGAACAATCTCAACGGCAGTCAGATCTGAATTTTCCGGAGTCATAGAATAGATCTCTTCAAATCGTTTGCGCTCCTCATTGAAGTATTCCACTTTTTCTTCTGTCATCTTTCCCTGCTGATCGGTCATATAAAACTTATAGTATTCTTCCTTGATATCCCTGTATGTCGGAATAGAATTCCCGACAAGAACGGCGCCGTACATGACCGCGATACATACCCATATCGCACGGTTTGAGAAAAGACATTTCACACTTTCGTAAAAATATAATTTATCCGAAATAAAACCGATCCGACTGCTGTTTTTTCTCTCCCTTCTCCATCTTCTCTTTGTTTTGGCACATCGGAAAAACCTCCGCACATTTCCCAAAACAAAAAGAACAAGTACTACCGGAAGAACAATCCGAAATACAGTCATCGCATTGACCGGATTGTCAAAAAAGTCTAAATTATGGTATTTAGAAAACAGCGGATACACTTTCATATATTCCGCCAGATTAACGTATTTGAACACGTCCGCATAAGACACCGACGGAAGAAATGCAGACAGCATATACTCTGCAATTCCGACCGCTCCGATTCCGATCATTGCGCCGGACGGTGTCTCTGATTTTTGAGCAATCCATATCATTCCTAATATGATCACATAGCAGACTGCCATCTTGACGATCAGATATAAAAATAAAAACATTCCTACGGACATCATATACGGACTTTCGTACATCGTAGTTACCGACTGGATCGGACGAGAGAGGTCACCAAAGCCATATTTCTGCCACGCATAAAGATAATCGACTCCGTAAAACAGAAGAACGAGCAGCGCCGTCACACATGCCGCCACTGTCAGCTTTGCCCCGATCACAGAGCCTCTCCCTCGATAACAGGATCTCAGCAAAGGATATAGTTTATTTTTCTTTTCATCCAACACAAGAAAATACACTGTCACCGCAAGCATAAAAACGATGCAAAGATCTGTAAATTCTGCTTCTGTGGCAAAGATCACTCCGTCCGATACATCACTCTTTAGTTTCAGTCCTTTCAGTTTCTCATACGCATCCGGGGTAATCTGTGCATTTCGATAAGCAAACGTTCCTTCATTCGAGAAAATAGCGCTGGACATACTCGCGCTTTTTTCCTTGATCTCCTCAAGATATTTGTCGTATCGGTTGACCTGTCTGTACTCCTGAAAGATTTTGTTGTACAACATCTCTTCTGCATATTCATTCCCCGTATAAACAGGAACTTTCTTTTCCGGAAGCTTCTCGATCCACTCTTTACGCTTTTCTTCCGGCTGTGCCTTCAAATCTGCGTAAATCTGTTTCACCGCTCCTGCATCGTACATCTCCATCTTCATTTTTTCAGACAGCGTCCAAATATTAAAAAGAAAAAACACCGAGCACAAAAACCAAAAATAGCGGAATGCACGAAACTTTTTCCATTCATACATTACAGATTTCATCCGATCCCTCCCCTCCGGCAAGGTTTTTTTGTTTCTCTTACTCTTCAGTTACAATATTCCCCGCCGAAGAAACTCTCGGCGTATAAATCACTTTCATTTCACCTGTTTTCCCAAACAGATCTTCTTTCTCAATATAGGCGTCGTACATGAGAAGATCTCCTTCAATTTCTTTTTCGCCGATATATTTTTCCTGATATGTAAAATAAACTCCGTCTTTCGTTATATCGTTAATTCCACTAAGCCACGCCTGATCTGTCGGAAGTCGGTCTGACAGCTTCAGATTACTGATTCCTTCCTCATTTTTTACATATAATTCATTTTCCGGAAATGCCCGAAACAAAATTCCTTCTTCACTTACACCTTCTACAGTGACTTTTTCAGCGCCAACTTCTTCCGCCTGAACAATTTTTTCATTTTCCTTTGAATCAATATGATAGCAATAGAGAGACTTTCCTTCATCACCGATATAATAGAAACCCTTCCCATCCTGCGTCACTTCAACACGCTGATAATCAACGGTATTCAACGAGATTTCAGTCAATGTTCCGCTCTCATAATCAAATAAGTTATATTGTACTCCGTCATCTTTCACTACAGCACACACTTGATACTCTTTCGTTCCTCCAAGCATAAGAATATGGCTTACATCTTCCAGCTTTACAATTTCCGTCTGCTCCAACGTGTCAAGATTCAGACGATTCAACGAACAATTAGATCCCATTGCCTGTCCGCTTTGCGCCTGTCCGTCTTCCTGTTCCGCCAGGATTTTATTTTGTAATTCACAGTAGGTATAGTACATATTCTCATTTAAAATCACTGCCGATTCTAACATATCTCCCGAAGAAAACGTACCGACTGTTTTCGGGTTACTCCCATCCATATGTGAAGCGATCAACTTACCTTCTCGATTATCTACACTCTCGATCCGATATAGTTTCTCTTTATACGGAAACATATACGAAGAAGAACAAACTGCATTGCATGTCGTCTTTTCATCTTCATATACTGATAAATGGCGGCAGTTCGGCTTTCCGCATACCGGTATACTTGTCTGTGTCTCATAATCCGTAAAATACATCAATCCGTCATGTACCGAAAAACTCCCCTTCTCCGTTTTCGTCAGAATACCGTCTACTTCCATGTAATCAGATTGAAGCTGATTCTCGGAAGATGGTTTTTCCGTCTTATCCTCTGATGAACAAGCCGACAACCCTGACGATAAAAGACAAATACTCAAGACTGTTCCTGCTAATAGTTTCTTTTTCATATCCGTTCTCCCCTGCTCACACGCTTAACGCTTAACAGTTAATTCTCACATTCTCATTCTTGTGCCCCGATCACATTTCCATCCTCATCCAGCGGATAACCTCGGCTTGTCATCCTAGGTTCGATAAGTACTTTTACATTGTTCTCATCGCTTAGCAAATCTTCCCAACTGATGTATCCATACCAGTTAATCTGATCCATATCTAAATACTGCGTATACTCAAATCCCAGTCCTTCCTCGTTTTTAAACAACATTCCGTTTAAAACAAAGTCTTCTTTTAATAATTCTTCTGACAGCGAAAGTTGTCTCAACTTTCCACTGTCTGCTTCCTTCAAAAACAATCTTTGATCTTCTCCGTACCATATCTTAAACAAAATTCCTTCTTCACGGACATCCCACAGACTAAGAGAAAATACATCTTTTCCATATGCAGCTTTCGCTTCCTCTTTGCTTACGAAAACCTCATTTTCTCCTGTTTCAAAATGATACCTATACACAGCTGACGGATAATCGATCCCACTATTATAATAAAATCCCGTTTCATCTGCCCCTATAATCCTTCCGGGGATATCGTACAGAGAAATTTCTTTCGATACCTCTTTCTTGTAATCAAACTGATAACAGGTAACCCCATCCTCCCCTTTTACTGAATAAATCTGATAATCTTTCGTTCCTCCTAGAAATTGAATAGAAAAAGTGCCTCGTTCTCTGCAAATCTCTCTTGACTTCATTGTATCTAAATCCAACATACACATTACCGTTTCCAACTCCGGTTCTGCCGCCTCTTCCTCTCTTAACGCCACATCTTTCAGATAAAACATCTGATCTTTCACTACAACACCTTCGTGAAAACTTTCTTCTGCCTTAATAAACATTCCTTTTGATTTCCAGTTGCTTCCGTCCAAATCAGATACAACCAATTCACTTCCGCCATCAGCAAGAGACCGAAAACCGTATAGTTTTCCTTTATAAGGAAATAAGTTCCAAATATCAGTATTTGCCGCATTGCACTTCGTATTACGATCCTCCATCCACGATATATGACGACAATCCGGCTTGTTGCAGATCGGTACTGCATTCATTGTTTCAAAATCCACATAATACAATAATCCGTTTATAACGCCAAAATATCCTTTCTCTACTGTCGTGCCAACTCCTATTTCCATATAATCAGATTGAAACTTATCAGATGCGGTAGTTTTCTTTTCTTTCCCACATCCGATCATACCAATACATAAAATTAGTACGAATACAAATGATATAAAATGTCTTCTTTTCATAATGGTATTTCCCCCCTGATTACTATTTTGGGTCCTTGTTTAGGATGCTTGCAATACACCAATACAATGCCATGAGTGATACATTAATAAAAAGCGCCACTCCTTCGGATATAACATCCATGCGATCTAAAGCAAAAATTATCGTAGCTAAAACAACACAGAAAAATAGAATTACTCCTAATAAATGCTTCTTCTTCATGACTTTGTTCTCTCCTTCCTTTTCATCCAATAGATAACCTAAATCTGGCAACTTGGGTTCAATAAATACTTTTATATTATTCTCCGATCACATTTCCCTCCTCATCAAGCGGTTTTCCCCCACCCGTAAATTTTGTTTCAACGAGTGTCTTTATATTATTCTTTCCGGCTAGTAAATCTTCCCAGCTAATATATCCATACCATTCGATATTATCCGAATCTAAAGATTGCAAATAAGAAAAACCAATTCCGTCTTCCGTTCCAAACATAAAACTATTCAATCTAGAATTCTTTTTCGGCAAATTTTCTTCCAAGTAAAGTCTTTTTATTTCTCCACTTTTTGATTCTTTCCAAAACACGTCCCCCTCTTTTTCATCCACTAAATGAAATAGAATTCCATCTTCGCGAACATCCCATATTATTAATTGTAGATACTCTTTTCCAAATGCTGCTTTCGCTTCCTCTTCACTTATACAAATTTCATTTTCACTGGTTTCAAGATCGTGTTTATATACTTCTTTCGGATAATCAATTCCACTATTATAATAAAATCCTGTCTCATCTGCTTTTACAACAGACTGTGTTCTGTTTTTCAAAGAGATTTCTTTTGACTCCTCTTCATCATAGTCAAACTGATAGCATTTGATTCCATTATCTTCTTGTACTGAATAGATCTGATAATCTTTCGTTCCTCCTAAAAATTGAATAGAAAAAACACCCTTTTCTCTGCGAAGTTCTTTTAGTTCCATCGTATCAAAATTCAATACGCACATTACTGTATCCGTTCTCATTTCTGTGATATGATCTTCGGGTCTTACCACTACATCCTTTAAAAAAACATCTGATTTCCCACGACAACCCCGCCTTGAAAAATTTCTTCGGCTGTAATAAACATGCCCTTTGATTTCCAGTCTCCCCCATCTAAATCAGATACGACCAATTCACTGCCGCCATCAGAAAGAGAACGAAATCCGTATAGTTTTCCTTCATACGGAAATACTGTACTAATATCTATATTTGCCGCATCACATTTTGTATTACGATCTTCTTTCCATGATATATGACGACAATTCGGCTTATTACAAATCGGTATTCCCTCCATCGTTTCAAAATCAATATAATATAAAAGTCCGTTTATAACTCTAAAATCCCCTTCCTCTACTGTCGTACCACCCCACACTTCCATATAATCTGATTGAAATTTATTAGGTGCGGTAGTTTTCTTTTCCTTTCCACATCCGCTCATTCCAAAGCACAAGATTAATACAAATACAAATGATATAAAACGTCTTCTTTTCATAACGGTATTCCCCCTTGATTACTAAAAATCAATCATATACAGTAAGGCTGTTTTATAGTCTTTTTCACCTTAAGTCTTTTAACCAGATCTCTCTGTTAATTATAAATCAAAGCTATGCATTTTACTATAAAACAGCCTGAATATTTAATTTTTAATCATTTTTTATACCCAACTATATATTAAGAGCTGCGCCTAAATACCTGTGCCTAAAAATTTTTAAATTTAATTTATGGATATGCTACTAAATATGCTTTGACACCACCATTTTCATGCAAACTTTCTGCCTTTCCAATATCCCATCCATCAGGAGCATAAACGCTCGCCGTACCGCCCCCAGAAACCGCTGTCATTGGAATCAGTTGGTTTGCACTTCCACCTGTAGCATAACGATAAGGATAAATAGTTGTTTTCGGATAACTTCCAGCCGTCATCGCAGACGCTTTTCTAACTGATACTTCTAGTGAAATCGGATACCCTAAAAGCGTTCCTTCTGCATTTCCCGCATACACACTTGTTCCACTTGCCAACACCAACCCGCATGTCAACAATGCCGCAATTCGTTTCATTCTCTTAGTCATGTTCTTGTCCTCCTTTTTAATCTTTTTCTTTTTGTTCATTTATGATCATTTTCGGTCGTACGCCCCGAAAATAATTTCAAATCCTCTTATCGAACCGTGTTATACCACTGATCCAACTGATTATTTACTTCTTCTGTTATCGCGTTAATTCCTGCCGCTTCCATTTCCTGCATCATTTTTTCATAATCTTCCTGCGGATTTTCTGACAGACCTCGGAACAATTCTGAATAGCTGTAATATATTTGTGAAAGCTGATCTATCTGTTCTTTGTAAACTCTTCCATCGAATTGAAATCCTGCGATTAAAGATTCTTTCACTGCATTTTTCTCCTTGCTCCACTGATCGTTCCCAAACATCCATTGAAGCATCGCCGGTGTTTCTTCCATCTCTTCTGTTCCATATTTCAAAAGATTACTGATTTCTTCATCTGTAACTGTCCTTTTCAAAAGGTCGATTGCTTTCTCTGTGTTTCCACCTTTTAACACACTGTTCATTCCGCCTGTTCTATGCGGGGGATAATGCTCTCCTATCTTTACATACTTTAAGGAGAGTGGTTTTTTATTATTTTCCTCGCAGATTGTATCAAAATATTCTTGAAGTAACTCTGGATCATCTGCATACATAAGCATCACGAAGAAATTACCATTTGCCAACGTATTTGCCGATCCCTCCTTCAGCAATCCATTTTTATGAAATTCGTTAAGAAGCAACACGGATTCTTTCACCTGTTCATTATTCAGTAAATTCTCTGCAATCGGTTTTTCCATACCTTCTTTTACCCTGATTGTATCTAAAATCTCTGTATATTCAGGAGCATAAATCATATATTCATAAGAATGTAGCGGCACGAACGCTTTGTTATCTTTTTCTTTTTCCGACAGTTCCGTCAAAATCGGATACAATGTCTGCAAATCCCCTGTAACCTGCGATATGTCTACATTATATTTATCCAAATATTGTTGATTAAACACATAATACAAACCGTTTCCCTCATAACTATATGATGGAATCCCATAGATTTCGCCGTTAATTTCCATATGCTCCCATGTTTTTTCCGAATACGCATCATAAAATTTTTCATCTTCTCTGATTTTTTCTAAATTTTGCAAATATCCGTTTTTATAGAATGAATAATACTGATTACTGTCATCTCCTACGACGCGCAAATTGCTGTAAATAATATCAGCAGAATTGTTCTCTAAATATTCTGCAACATCTTCCTCATATGTTTCCATTGGAAAGCATACGAATCGTACTTTATATTCACATCCACGTTTTTTCAACAACGCATTCAACGCCTCTTCCATCTCACTTTGTACTCCCTCAATAGAAGACTCTGTAATCCACACAATTTCCTCAACTTTCTTTTCTTCTTGTGGCAATTCCTCTTTTTTATCCTTTTTCATATACAACATATCGAATAACACCATCGCCGCAACTACAATAATACTTATAACTGCTATTATAATTCTTCTCTTTTTCATTCCTTTGTCCTCACCATACTAATAAACCAAAGCAAAATCATTGCGAAACAAGAATATCCAATCCCACACATAACAGCCTCACTTTTTACAAAAATGTCAAGCACTATCGCTAAACTGACACCGCCTAATATCCAAAAACATCTTTTTAACTCATTTAATTTCCCGTCGATTTTATACTTCCACAATGCAGTCAAAAGCAAAATTATCAACATACTTCCCATAAACACTGCCTGACTAAAAAGATCAATCGAACGAACTACCTGTTTTTTTACATAGATTCCACTTAAAAATAACAGTAACGAATAACAGAAACATCTTATTTTCGTTTTCGCATGTATCCCTTGCCATCCGATTCTTAATAGTGAAAATGTAATTAGAAATACGACTGTAAACAATATCTCCTTTAACAATATGCCACTCAATAATACTCCGCCTGTTGTCATGATTAAAACTTCTAAATGTTTCACCCCATATAAATAATAAGAATACTCCTCTTGTGCAATCAGATCATTTTTTACAAACTGATCGACGATTGCTTCAAACCGATCTTCTCTTTTGTTTTTCATTTTTTCAATTTCACTGCATCTTTCGGAATTTCTTCTTGATAAAGATACCATATACACTTGTTACTTGCAGCAAATCTTGTAACCATATCCGCGCCAAATACCAAAAGGCTTAACCATCTTTTATGAATCATTTTCCACATCATTTCCCCTCTTCCCTCTTTTGTTTGACTGATTTTTTATGTTTCTGATTATACACTATTTTTCTTTGAATTTTTCCAACATGTAACAAAATGCATAGTTTATTGTAACAACTCGCACTTTAACATGATATTTGTTTCTATATTTCTTTCGTTTTGATCCGATCGGCAAAAAACAACTTAAAAAACAGTCATTCTAAATTTTATAAAAATTCATCACAAGCCAGATCACTGAAAGCGCAAAAGGCACATTTCAGAATTGTACACAACCGTTAAGGTCTTTGACACCTCCAGACTTGTATCGTCACCTATACAAAAAATACAGCAAATACCCTCTTAGGATACTGCTGTATTTCTCGTATATACTATTTTTCAATTTTTTCCCATAAATTTATATTCAATGTAAAACTTTCTTTTTCTGACTCCCACCAGACGTCTCCATTGTATTTTTCTACAATTTGTTTTACGCTAGACAGACCAAAGCCATGATTACGCTTATCAGATTTTCTCGTGTGAAGATCCATTACTGTTTCACTGCATGAATTTTTACAACAAATGACAATTCCATGATTTTCGTATACTGCAAACAAGTCGATCCATTTTTCTTTTTTGCAAGACTCGCATGCTTCGATTGCATTATCCAATATATTTCCGAACAACACTCCTAAATCCGTTCCTGTAATTCCCAGTATCTCCGGCAATTTTACATCTAACTTTGCTTCAATCTGCTTTGCTTCAATCTCTACATACTTCATATTCAAGATTCCGTTCACAACTGCGTTCGCAGTAAATAATTTCTGCTCTGCCTTTTCTAATTGATTCAAGATACTGCAAACTTCCCGCTTTCCCTCTTCAATTTCTCCTTTTTCAAGATATCCGTATATTCCTGCGATCTGATTTTTCATATCATGCCGAATCTTTCGGATTTCCTGCTGATGCTGCTCGACCTGTTCGTAATGAAGCTTTTGATATTCATATTCTTTTAACTGATTTTTCATCTCCCCTTCTGCGATATGATATTGCTCCTGTTTTCGGAAAAGAATATAAGTGATAATATTGATCACGATGACGATAATTGTCACTATCCAACTAAAAATCAGATCAATCGAATTCCTCATAATCTGCGCCTCATGAAGATAAATAATCAAAACAGCGCTTAATATCGGAATAATCAAAAAGCTTTTCTGTACCTTTCTCTCCGGCGCATTTTTCTTGCGCCTGCTGAAAAAATATAGGACAAGCACGAGGATCAGTCGCAGTTCTGTAAGAAAGCGTTGGAAAAACTGCGTAATATCACTGTCCAATTTCGGCATTTCGGATGCCTCAATATGAAAAAAATATCCTATACTCAATGCAACAATTCCTTCAATCGTAATTATAAATGCAAAAAAAGAACTTCCTACAAATAATTTCCTCTTCCAATTTCCTTCAAAAAATCCAAGTACAACTACGATAAAAATAATTGTCACCACTAAATTAATATCCGAATTGGCAAAATAATCATTGATAAAAGATGCCATTACCGCCACTACAATTAATATTATGAAATCAATTCGCTTTCCTATCCGTCTCCTCGGTTTGAAAAAGCACAAAGCAAACAAATACATTACTAAAAAATCGATTGTACTCCATACATATTCCATCATCTATTCTCTTCCCCCTTTGCTCATCAGAATAAATTTTTGATATGCTTTGTTGAACTCCTGCTTATAAGTCCTTGTAATCGGCACTTTCAATCCCGAACGAAGGGGAACTGATTCACGCTCCACTTCCCTTAATTTTTCCAAATTAACAAGATATGAATTATGTACTCTCACAAACATAGATCCTTTTATATCTTCTTCAATCTGACTCAAACTTCCGTAAAACTCATAATCTCTTTTTTCTGTATGTACGATGATTTTTCTTCTGCGGCTTTCGATGCACTCAACCTCATCATAATAAAAAATCATATCTTTCAATTTGTTTGTAAAGCGGATATAATTTCTTTTTTCCCGGATGATCCGCAGAGCGCGCATAATCACATTGTGCGCAGTATCAGAATCGATCGGTTTCACCAGATACTGAAACGCCTGCACGTCGAATGCTTTCTGCATCATCTCACTATGATTTGTCATAAAAATGATCACTGCATTTCTATCCTCTGTTCGGATATGTTCTGCCAATTCCAGTCCGCTCAGCTTCTTCATCTCAACGTCAAGAATATACAGTGCATATGGCATATTTCCTTTCTCAAGCAATTCTTCGGCAGACACGAAGCATTCACATTTTCCTGCCATCCCTGTTATTTCTAAACACTTCTCTACATTTTTTTCAATCGAATTTTGTATAAATTCTTCATCTTCACATATCGCTATTCTCATTTGACCTTACGCTTTCTTCTCTTCCTTTATTATTTTCTTTCACGTTTTTGTCTCAGACTTCTGAAATCTAAGCACAATCCCTGTCCTGAAATACACCACATCAAATAAGAGTCTCTAATATTTCCAGTGATTTAAAATGCTTTCCGACATATATATCCGTCATCCTGCTCATCACATTTCCAAGTTCTGTCAATACTTTTTCTGTCACATTAAACGTATATAATTTCTCAATCGTACTTGTTTCTATATATTGCATACTATACAAAGTCGAAGGATCCAGACTCATCCCGTCCCGCACGTCTTTCATACATTCGCTGCACACAAGTCCGCCTTTCACCGCGCTGAACACGGCATGTCTTTCTTTATTTCCGCAAGTCATACACTGAAATACCTGCGGCGCCTGTCCGTTGATCGTCAACGCTTTCAATTCAAATATGTAACGGATAAGCATGTTTGGAATATGCGGATTTGTCAGCGCCCGAAGCGTCTGATAAAGAAGTTTTAACATTTCCCGCTCATCATTGAATTCTTTCGTATAGTAATCTGTAAATTCCAGAAAATAAAAACCGTAATATGCTCCGATAATGTCGCCTCTCAGCTCGGCAAAATAATTAGAAATACTTGCCGACTGTATCGTGTAAGACGTCCTCCCCTCATACATCGTAAACGTTCCGAAAGAAAACGGGTTGAGCGCACCGACAAGCGGACTGTTCGGGCGTCTTGCCCCCCGTGCAAACGCCGAGATCTTTCCCTGTTCTTTTGTAAGTATTACAACACGCCGGTCATACTCGCCGACCGGCATCGTAGAGAGTACTATCCCTGTCAGTATAATCTGATTCACGCCGTTCCTTTCTGCCGGAGCTTCCATCTGCTTTCCGGCTGTTTTTATAATTCAAATAATCATCAATCTTTCCTGATGTCATAAATAATTCCCAGTATTCTTCTTTCATCTGTTCCACCTCTTCTTCCGTGATCTTTAAGAATAGTTTCCCCGACAGAAAAGAAGGTCATACTGTATAAAAAATACCATTTTTATTATAGAAAATTTTTCGATGCGATCACCGCTGCGTTGATATTACTCGTCCTCTCTGTATCCGAAATTTTTCATAAGATAATCGCTGTCGCGCCAGTTTTTCTGTACTTTTACCCACAGTTTCAAATTCACTTTACATCCGAGCAGTCTCTCGATCTCGTAACGCGCGGTACTTCCAATCTTTTTCAGCATACTTCCCTGTTTTCCGATAATAATTCCTTTGTGGGAATCTCTTTCACATATGATCGTCGCGTCGATATGCATTACTCTTCGTTCTGCCTTCATCCGATCGATCGCCACCGCTATTCCGTGAGGAATTTCTTCATTCAGACAGTGAAGCGCTTTTTCCCTGATCAGTTCTGCCACGATCTGACGCTCCGGCTGATCTGTGACAGTATCTTCATCGTAAAACTGCGGTCCGTACGGAAGATATTTTAAAATCACTTTTATAAGCTCATCTGTATTATCTCCGGATCTTGCCGATACAGGCACGATCTCTGCAAAATCATATTCTTTTCTGTATGCGTCGATAAATGTCAGTATCTCTTCTTTTTTCACCATATCGATCTTATTAATAACGAGAACAACCGGAGTTTTCACTTTCTTAAGCTGTTCGATAATATGACGGTCTCCCGCCCCGATAAAAGCAGACGGCTCGACAAGCCAAAGCACAACGTCAACTTCGTTCAAAGAACGCTCTGCAATATTTACCATATATTCTCCAAGCTTATTTTTTGCTTTGTGGATACCCGGAGTATCCACAAAAACAATCTGGCCTTCCTCTGTCGTTAAAACCGTCTGGATACGATTTCTCGTCGTCTGCGGTTTATTCGATGTAATCGCGATCTTTTGTCCGATCAAATGATTCATTAATGTTGACTTTCCTACGTTCGGTCTTCCGATCAAAGTTACAAACCCTGATTTAAAATCTTCTCTCATATCAATATCCTTTCCCGCGCTTACTCTTTCTCATCCTGTCTTTTTATTCTCACTGCAAGCCTTCTGCGCTTCTCTTTATCTTCCTTATTGTTTTTAATCTTATCTTCTTCGTTTTCCTTGTATTTCCTTTATCCGGTCATCCGACCGCTTCATCATTCTCTTTTTCGCTGTTCTGTCATACTTCTTAGCTTAATGTTCTGATCTCCATGAACATCTCTTTTTGTTCTTCGATCTTTTCCTCGCTTCCGATCACGCAGATTTGATCTGCGTCAAGCACCGCTTTTAATATTTTTGCAAGCGCGCGGATATCTTTTTGATCAGCCGAAAGAATCTGCTCTCTTTCCCGGCGGATCATTCCCTCTGTCACGCGGCTCATATACAAATTCATAGAACGGCTTCCTTTTGCGGCAGGATTCATCGGGCGGTCGATATTACTGATCGTTCCGATAATAAATTTATTCATATCTCTGTCGTCTACATTAAAGTTTTCAAGATAATCTACAACGCCTTCGTAAATCTCCATCGTTTTCTCAAGATTCGGATCGCGGTACGAGATCAGATAACCTTCTCCGATCCGGTTAAAATTACTCATACATCCATAAGCTCCGCCTTTCACACGGACATTCTGCCACAAATAATCGTAGCTTAAAATCACTTTCAAGATCTGAAGCGCTCCTGTATATTCTTCTCCGCCGTCAATGAAATTGCCGACTCTTGCAACGTACTGTACTTTTGAAGATGTTTTAAATCCTTCGTTTCTTTTTTTACAATGAATGATGCATCTGTTTTCTTTCGCTTCTGTTTGTACCACATCTGCGTCGTTTAGCTGTTTTGATACAGCCGCAAATGCATTTTCCATATAGGCAAGTCCTTCTTTTGCCGAAGTATAGCTGACCATCATATTATCTGCGCAAAAGATCTGTTTTGAAATTGCTTTTAACCGACAGATCAATTCTTCTTTATGGTCGTCAAAGTTTTCTTCGATTTCTTTTACTACTTCGTAAAATTCGATTCCGTCTGTATCGTCTTTAAATTTTGCAAGAGGCGATGTATATGACAACGCACGCAAAGCGGCAGTTGTATGTCCCGATGACAAGAACGACATACTAAGGCGTGATTTGAGCATCGCAAGAATCTCTTTTAAGCGTTTCTCATCGTCAAGCTTAGAACAAGTCAGTATTTCCCGCATCATAGAGAAAAGAACGTCCATCTTCGGATACAGTGATTTTCCTTTCATTTCAAATGTCGCTTTGAATTCCTTTTCCTTTACTTTCTGCGCATCTGCATATAATTCAAGCGACGTTCCGATTCCGCCTGTATGGATATTGATCTCATTAAACAACTCTCCATACTCGTAATTCTCTGTATCGATAATGCCGAGGACACTTTGCAAAATGCCGACATACGGAAGATCTTCTTCCTTGACCGCAGAAAGATCGAACAGAAGCGTTACATACCCGATTCCGTTTGTCTCAACATTATGATAGATCGTTTTCACTGAGTCGATCTCCATCTCTGTATTATAGACAGGCGCGATTTCCGGGGAAATATCTTCTCTTCTAAGCACCGGAATCTTCGCCAGATCTTCCGGCGCAGATTCTTCTTCCTGATACGCTTCCAGATCTTTTGTATCCTGCACAAGTTTCTCAATCTCTTCTTCGGACAGACTTTCTTTATACGCCTGCAGTTTCTCTGCAAGCTCCCGATCCATTCTCGCAGTCCTTCCCTTCTCCGGTCGGATGATTACGATCGCCCCGTGCGGATTCTCCAAAAGATAATCTCGGATCAACTGCTCAAAATAACCTGTTTCGATCTGACTTTTCAAAAACTCAAATGTCGGAATCGCCTCCATATGGATAAACGGTTTTTCTTCATCATAAAGCCAGCTATCGAACAACTGAAGTCCGTACATCAATCCTCTCGGATAACTTCCGAAGTCCGCCTCTCTGAAACGGAACTCATAATAATTCAGTCCAGCCTGCAATGCTTTTTTATCAATTCCGCCTTCTGCAATATTTCGCAGCGTATTTTCAATCACTTCCACAAACGCTTCCTTCTGCTCCATATTTGCATTTTTAGAAATAACAGAAAAAATCGGCTGATAAACTCCATTATCATATGATCCCATAATATCTTTTCCGATTCCCGCATCAAGAAGCGCTTTTTTCAGCGGCGCTCCCGGAGCAGACAAAAGCGCATAATCTAAAATCTGAAATGCAAGATAGAGCTTTTCATCTAAGGAAGTTCCGATCACTTTATTATAAGAAAGATAAGTGTTATCCGCTTCGCTTTCATCGCTTGCTATAGAATATTCCTGAACAATCTCCTGCATTTGTGAAAACGGCTTCTGATACTTAATCTCCGAATCAACCTCAATCTCATCAAAATCAGACAAATACTTTTCATCAAGCCAGTTCAGTTTTTCTTCCATATCCATATCGCCATACAGATAAATATAGCTGTTTGACGGATGATAATATTTCCTGTGGAAATCAAGAAACTGTTCATACGTCAGATCAGGGATCACTTCCGGATCGCCGCCGGATTCATTTGCATACGATGTATCCGGAAACAGAGAATTCAAAATCACCCGGTCAAGCACCCCTTCAGGTGAAGAAAACGCACCTTTCATCTCATTGTATACAACTCCCGACAACTTCAATTCCTCATCCGGTGCATCCAGTTTATAACTCCATCCTTCCTGACGAAACGTTTTATCCTGCTCGTAAATATTCGGATAAAATACCGCGTCCATGTAGACATGCATAAGATTCTGAAAGTCTTTATCATTGCAGCCTGCTACAGGATAAACTGTCTTGTCAGGATAAGTCATCGCATTTAAAAATGTATTAAGCGATCCTTTTACAAGCTCTACAAAAGGATCTTTTACCGGAAACTCTCTTGATCCGCACAATACAGAATGCTCCATAATATGAGGTACTCCTGTACTGTCTGACGGCGGTGTACGAAAACCGATGGCAAACACTTTATTTTCATCATCATTTTCCATAAGAAGAACTCTTGCTCCGCTCTTCTTATGACGCAGAAGCGTTCCTTTTGAACTCAGATCAGATAAATCTCTGCTTTGTACAATTTCATAAGACTTTAAATCACATATACTCATTTTTTTCTCTCCTTCATATCTCTTTTTCTTTTATGCAGGCGGACATCTGTATGAGATGAGCGCCCGGTTATAAGTGAAACAGTAGCGTTAGCCACAATAAACAAAACCTTTGCTAAAATGCATTTCTCCATCCTCTGTTATAAACATCGCTTCTGTATCCGGTGTCTGTTCGATCAGTTCTAATCCTTTTTCTAATCCTAGCGCAAAACATGCCGTACTTAATCCGTCACCGTCCGCCGACTCTTCAGATAAAACAGTTACGGACACGAGTCCGTTTTCATACGGATATCCGGTTGCCGGATCTAATATATGGTGATACAGTTTCCCGTCTTTTTCAAAATATCTTTCATATATGCCTGAGGAAACAACAGACGTACCTGCAATTTCTACGGCTGACACTGTTTCGCTCCGATCGGCAAACGGCTTCTGGATTCCGATTTTAAACGGCTTCCCATCCGGTTTTTCTCCGACACATAACACATTTCCTCCAAGATCGATAACTGCGCTTTTCACACCTTCCGATACAAGATATTCTTTCACTTTATCTGCAATATATCCTTTTGCGACAGCTCCAAGCTCAATTCCCATTCCCTCTTTTTTAAAACGTAGTTTATTTCCTTTAAGCTCCACATCTTCATAGCCTACACATGCCTGCTTTTCCGCGATTGTCTCTGCATCCGGCACGATCTTTTCCCCTGAAGTAAAATCCCATAAAGAAGAAACAGGTTCGATCGTAATATCAAACGCTCCACCGGAAAGTTCACTATAATACAACCCCTTTTCGATCAACGCCGCGCACTCTTCGGATAAAAGATAATATCCGTCTTCCATCGGAAGCGTTCCGTGATTCAACGCATAAATCTCACTTTCAGGAAGCGTACGGCTGAATATCTTTTCATATTTGTCACAAAGCTTTAACGCTTTATCTATAATCTCTTCCGCATCCTTTTCTTCTCTATGTATTCCCTTTTCATTTCTTTTATCTTTGTCATCCGGCTTTTTCTCTTTTTCTTCTAAATCATAAATTGTAACAGTCACAACAGTATTCAATTTAAAATCACTTTTGCTGACGGGTTCGGCAGATTCTTTGTTCCTCACAAAAAATACGATTACAAAAAACAATACGCAAATAAAAACGACTCCGAATAGAATTCCTCTCTTTTTCTTCAATTATTTATCCTCCCGCCCGTTTTTATTTTCCATTTGTTGTTTTTCCTGCTTTTCCTGCAGTTCTTCCAGTTCTTCCATATCAAGCTCGATTTCAGGAAGAAGCTCAAAATAAAAATCCGTATATTTTTCACTTAAGGCGGCAATGCATCTCGTCTGCAGCATCTTAAACTTCCTTACGGAAAGCTCATCCTTGTTCAATTTAATATACGCGCTGATCCATAATTTTCTTCCCGTTCTGACAATGTCATAATAAATATCCACACAATTACTTTCCTGTATGATCGGTTCCACCGTCTGCTTGATCTCTGATACTGTTTCCTCCTCGGGAGAGATCAACAACAGATCCCTGATTCCGGTAAACACCGTTTTAACCGGGATCGGAAGCATGATCATAGACAGCACGATCGTGATAAACGGGTCCAAATACGGAGTTAATTGACCTACTCCTTTAAACGGAAGGAAAACCGGAAGGAAAAATACGGCTGTCATTCCGAGGGAAAGCATACTATCCATCTTCCACCCCTGCATCTCTACTGTAATAAGAGGGGAATTCATCGCTTTGTTTTTCCTCTTCAGATAAAATGTCACTATTATGCCAAGAACACAAGCAAACAGCTCAAACCACGCTACAACTCCAAAATCAACTGTCCGCCCGCCGTGAAATAATATATTGATACTGTTCGTGATCAAACCGACTGTAACAGTGATCATTGTTATTCCTTTTACAACGATAAACACAGTCTCCATCTGCATATGCCCAAACGGATATTTCTCGTTACTCGGCTTATATAAAAGCGGTATTAAAAAGATAGACGGAAGAAGCATAACGAATTCGATTCCGTCATATACACCATCCAGCAAAACAGCCTGTGAACCTGTCACTATCGCCATTACAAGCTCCACTACGACAAACATCAAGTTCGCATACAGCGAAACAGACATTGCCTTTTTCTCTCTTTTTGAACTTTTTTTACCGATTCTCACAAAATCACCTTTATCTTTTTCTTTAGTCTATATCCATACTATATTACATCATATTCTCTCTTCTGTATATCCGGGATTTTATATTTCTTAGCGGAAAGCAAAAAAGACCATGCAGACGCTTCTCCATGATCCTTTTCCCAAATCCTATTCCTGATCTTTTTCTGACCCTGCTGCCTTGTAAAAATTGATTTACTCTACAACCACTGCCGTTCCGCTCACTGTCACCATCAGCATATTTCCGTCAGCCCCGAGAACTTCATAATCAACGTCAACTCCCACAACAGCATTCGCTCCTGCCGATGCCGCCCGCTGAGCCATCTCGTTAAGCGCATTCTGTCTTGCCGTCACAAGTTCTTCCTCGTATCCGCCTGATCTTCCGCCAAAAAAATTCGTGAAAGACGCCGCCAGATCTCTGACAAAATCCACACCTGAGACAACCTCGCCAAAAACAATTCCTCTGTAATCTACAATTCTTCTTCCCTCAATAGAAGGTGTTGTCGTAATAATCATACTTTTCCCCTTTCTTTTTTGTTTTTTCAATTAATAAGCAAATTATTACATATTTTCCATATGAAATCCATATGAATTTTTTCAACTTATTAAAGCGGATTTTTTCATTCTCTATCGGCTCTTCTGAATTCATGATTATATAGAAACCGTAAGCTGTTCAACATCTGCGCCGTTTTTCCATTTTCTATAGCAGATTTCTGTACACTTCCTGTATTCTTCAAAGAGATTCATTGCTGTTTGTTCATCCCCATATACTTTCCAACATCCCGAGCACTTGCTGCTAGCCGCCTTATTTTCTATAAATCCTTTGACATCTTCCGCCGGATATCCTAAAAATAAACCAATCTCATGTGGAAATTCTGAATCCTTCCGCAGTTTTTCAACCAATCTGCAGACACAACGATTTTGGTTTGTGCAGTCATACCCTTTATGTGCTAAAATCGTCTGCACTTTCTCATCAAAAAAATCCTGCTTTAATTTTTCCGGACGATAAACATAAATCAAAGCTCTCCTGCCTGATATGCGTACCGGAAGAATTCGGATTCCTTTTTTTGACAACTTCTGATTAAAATTACTTATTTCTCCGGACATCTTTTTTTTAGAATCACATGGACACGAAAAAAGACTTCCTGTTTTAAGCCCCGATAAAGTGGGCGAGCAATAACTTACAAGCATTTCTTCTGACATAGTCTCTTTGATTTCTCCTTAAACATTTTCCAAAAAGCAAATCGTTTCCTCAAAATAATAATCTTCTTCGCCTTTTAGTTAGTTTTAACTAACTAAACTTTACTCTATTTATGCAATTTTGTCAATCATAATTCTTGATTTCGATTGGCAGCCATAATGGCTTAATTTCGATCACCAATGTATCTGGCTAACCTGAGATTTGGTTCATAGCTGTCACAATAAAACGGCATAGCAAATTGCTACACCGTTTTAATGTGATCATATCAGATCTTATTCTTCACCGTCTTCCTCTTTTCTTTTTTTCTTTATTCCAAGAAGAAGCATCAATCCCGCAGCCAATGCAGCTAAACCTGTATATCCTGTTCCATTGCCAAAATCCCCTGTTTTTGGTGCATTGGAAATCGGCTTTTTATAAGAATTATTAACCACATTGTTCACTACTTTATTTTGAGAAATTTCAGGATCTTGCTTTTGATCCGGTTTGACCGGCTTCGGATCAACCTGCGGAACTGAGTTTGGATCTTTTGGATCAGTACCTTTTTCTTCCTCTTCTATATCCGTAAATCCATCTCCATCATCGTCTGTATCCGTGATATCCGGCTCTCCGTCTCCGTCCGTATCTCTTTGAACTACTACCGATATTGTTACAGGTTTTTTACTACCACTTTCCGCTGTTGCTATTGCATGAAGAACTACTGTCTGTTCTTCATAAGTGTCGGAATTCTTGTCACCCCAATTAAGTTTTGGCGTTCCTGTCAAATTTCCATTTTCATCAATGGAAAGACCTGAATTTAATCCTTCATCATGTACACCTTCTACAGTAAATGTCAGATTTGCTGTAATTACATTTGTATTTTCAGCTACTCTCTGTCCATCAATTTGTTTTGGCGGATTTTTAGTGACAACTAAAAAGTTATCCGTCACCACTACCTGCACTGTCGTATCTTCGCTTGTTCCGTCCGGGTACTCTACCGTCACTTCTATTTCGAATGTTCCCTCTGTCATTCCGTCCGGAAGGTTTTCCGGATTCTTCACTGTGACTTCCATGTTCTCCGGTACGCTTTCTTCCTTCAGCGCACCTTTGATCTCCTCTTCCGTTGTTGCTTCGCCGTAGTTTTTATTAATCTGATCGAATTCCGGAATATACTTCTCATTATCTTTTTGTTCTTTTACTGTAACTGTTACTTGTACTTTATCTTCACTTCCATCCGGATAAGTAACTGTTACATCTACAGGATAATCCCCTGCTGTATTCCCATCCGGAATCTGAGTTGCATTATCAAGTGCTATTTCCAGTTCATCCACTGTATCTTCCGGATATCCCGGCACTGTTACCGCGCCTATAATTTCCTCTTCTGTCGTTGATGTTCCATACTCTTTAATAATCGACGTTGTCTGCGGAGTATATTTATCTGCATCCGCTAAAAACACTTCAATAGGAACAGTTACTTCAAAAGCTTCTTCTCTGTCAGGAACAGTTACTGACACTATCCCAGTCGTATTTCCTGCCTGACTTGTATTCGGAGCAGTTTTCCACCGATATGTTGTTCCTCCCGGCATTTTATTTGAATTTTCTACTCCTTTTTTCGCTAATACCGTATCTTCTGTTAAATCCTTTCCTTTGACAACTCTGAGAGGATCTTTGACTGCTTTTGGCGCTTCTTTTACCTTTGTTTCTGCTTCTTCCGCTTTCTCATACCTTTCATCTGAAGGAATGATCTTAACGGTAAGTTTATCTCCTGCTTTACCTAATACACTTGAATCAGTAACCGTAAATTCAAGTTCTCTATCTATTGTTTTTGGTATGCCGTTTTCCTCTGTATCTACATTATTAATTGTAGCAACGACAACTCCGTTTTTATTGATCAGCTGAGCTTTATTTCCCTTTCCGGCATTTTCATTTAAATGCACAACAGCTTTTACTTTATTATCACCTTCATAAGGAGCTGTAATTTTCGGAACGCCGATATAAGGACTTTGCTCATTATTTGCTTCCTCCTCATCAAGCTTTCCATCACCGTCAATATCCTGAATTCTATAGTAGCCTGTACCGTATGTATTCGTTATCAGAGCATCTTTTGTTTTATCTGTAATCCATGCGCTGAATATAAAATCTTTACCAAACGCTTCTCCTTCTTCTACTCCGGCTTCTCTTCTTAATTCCTCCAAAATTTCATTGATTGGCTTATTAAGCTTATAGACATATCTTATCGTGATCGGTTCGGGTCGTCCTCCATGAACATCTACTATTTGCGTAAACTGATTCTCTGTAATATCACCATAACCATATTTTTTATGACCTGCTGTTCTTACGATCGACAAATCTCGAACTTTGCGATTTGCTTTGTTTTTTAGAGAATAATCCGGATTCACATAATCAGCTGCATCCATGTAATAAAGCTCGATACCTCCAATATATTTTACCAATCTCGGATCGACTCCATACTCAAGAGTCCACGGTTTGTTCTTTGCGCTTATATAAGCAAAGTTAGTATTCTTCGATATCTTATGATCTACGACGATAGCTCCGTTTTGATTAATCGCTCCGCCAGGATTTTTAAACTTATCACTTCTTACATATCTGCCTTCAACAGCCGCATGCTTAAACCATTTTTCATTGCCGCTAGATTCTATCGTTTCGATCTGGATATCCAGACCGTTAATTTTGAAAAATCCTGTAGAAGCAATGCCCGGAACAATAGCTCCTTTATCTTGAACGCTTGTCAAATAAATTCTGTAAAAGAGCCGTTCGTTTGTCAGATTTTCATCTCCGATTTCTTCAAGAATTTTATTCAGCGGTTTATCAAGATAAATAATTCCATTATGCGCAGTCTGAGTATCTGTCGTCTCTCCTCCTGCAAACACTCCGTTTTCAGATCTGATATAATTTACTTCCCATATATTTGTCATTCGCCCTATCGTATCGCTTTTTCTCGTAAGCGCTCTTCTGATCGGTCTTGGATTTGCTTCTGTCAGCCTTTTTGGTTCAACTTCGATTCCTATTACATGTTTTGCGATTCTTTCATCGATTTGAAGATTGATCTTCCAGTTATCTGTTGAAGCGGCAATATTGTGCTTTCCGTAGATTTTAAATTGGATCTGCCGCGCGGAATTGGTTTTACTTAGCTTTTCAGGATCGAATTTTAAATCCTGAAAACTATACTTTGCATTCGGAGCATATCCCAAATTCTCCGAATCTATGTTTCCGGAAGCCGCCCTGATACCTGTCGCTCCGGTAACGGCAACCAACGTCGCTGATCTTTCGATCGCTTCGCCTTTCACCGACTGCATCTGAATGATGCTTACATCTTCCGGAGTTGCTTCAACAGCGCTTACAACTACAGGCGATGCAAAAAAGAGAAGATGGCCCAACATACAGGAAACTATACCTACGCTTAGTTTGCGTATTCCATAATACGGCTTTTTTTCTTCTCCCTTTCGCTTTTTTTCTTCAATAATTTTTCTTAACGTTTCCATAAATCCTCCTATCTGATTCCTTCGATTTCATTTGACTTCATTTTGCATTACCCGCCTGATTAAGAACTATTAAAATATTCTATCCGCCCCCCCCCGATTTTCTCAGCATTTCAAATGTCATATGTTTTAACTCCGATTCTATTTGTTCTTGCAATGAAAGATAAAACCGTCTCACCGGGCAGTAATCGGTTGCTTTTAGATTGCAATTTTCCTCTTCATTCAAACACTGATTGATACAAATAGTATCTTCCATGATTTTTATCACATCAAACAAACTGATTGCGTCCGGTCTTTTCTTTAACCGAAAACCGCCCTTTACTCCTCTGATCACCTCCACTAGTCCTTCTTTCGATAATTTTCTTAAAATTGATATAACGTAACCTCTTGAACACCCTATTGCCTCGGAAATCTCTTCAGAAGTAAATATCCTGTTTTCATTGCTTAAAAAGTACACAATCCTTACTACGTAATCTGTTGTTCTGTTTAACTGCATATCCCCCCTCCTTTCCGTGTATATAAAACTGTATAGCTTTTATATTATTTTGCTTTAGAGTTAGCATATATTATTACCCCCCCGCTTCAATGTACCGTTTGACCACCTCGTGTACATAACAACATTTTTTTCTTCTTAATTACCAAACACCCGATATTTACAAAAACAAAACAGGCGAAAAGCTGATTTTACTCAAACTTTTCGCCTATTATTACATTTCCTGTCCTATGATATTTGTATCTCTAAACTGCTGTGGTGTCACGCCTGTGTATTTTTTAAAAGTACGATAATAATGAGACAGATCATAGAAACTCAAGCGCCTTGCTATCTCTCCTGCCGGAATTCCCGACCAGATCATCATCTTTGATTCTTCAATCTTTCTTTTATTTACATATTCGTTAATAGGTACGCCTATCTCTTCTTTAAATCTGCTGCGAAGCGCGCTTTCTGATAAATAAAATTGTTTTGCAAGCTCCGTCACCTTGATGTTATCATAGATTTTCAGATTAATATATTGCAGAACACACCGGATGAGGGATGTTCTTGCCTGATTCGATACACCGTGAAGTTCTTCTGTAAAATGAATGATCGCGCTGTCTCTCGTAGCCAAAACTCCTACAAATTCTGTTTGCTCTTCTACCTTTTTGATATAAAAGTTTCTCAGCCTGATTACTGACACGATATCCTTTCCTACCTGAATCGCCAACGATGCCAGCTTTTCCAAAATAATAACAGTATAGTTTTTTTCCGTCTTTAAAGAACTGCTCGTTAAAATCGGTAAAACACTCGTTCCTAATTCTGTAAGACCACTTTTTAATAATTGAATATCTCCCTGACTTACGAGGTTCATGATCTTATTTTCATAATAAAATGTATATCGCTCTACACGGAAAGTGTCATATACCTCTTCTTCAGATGGCTTTTTCTCCAGTTCTAACTTGTTTTTCGCTACTTGCTCGTGCAATCCTTCCGAATAGATATCTTCCAGATCCATATCAAACAAAAACCCTAAAAGGATCAAATAATCTCTGATATCCCCCAACGGATATACCGGAAGCGCTTCATAATATTCCCAACACTCGGTTTCTGACAAATTTTTCTTATTTTCATCATCCATATTATTATAAACATGTGAAAAATCTGCCCTTGTAACATTATTAATTCTAAAAGCGCCTATTACTATTTTTATATCCTTATACCACAGGCACAAAAAAATTTCATTTAATATTCCACTGTAGAACTGCACTGTTTCTTCTGAGATATTCTTTTCTTTGAATCCGTAAGAAATAGGATGCTTATAAATTGATTCATAGCTTTTTAAAACTTTATTTGTTTCTTTTTCCAATATCCATATTGGCATTTTCAACATAACATGTAAAGATTTGATCTTTTTTAAATCCCGCTCATCCAAATTCATACAAAAAGTCACCCTTTCTTATGTAAGCATTCATAAAAAGAACTATTTTTATTGCCTAACAGAATCATAGAAATCCCTAACAGAAACACTCCTGCAATGTACAGAATCCCACGTCCCGTTCCACCTGTTTCAGGTAATATGAATTTCATCTTTTCCGTATTTTTAACAGTGATAGTTCCCGACGAAAGCGCCGCGGCCGACGGATCTTCTGATTCACCGACGCTGCCGTTACTGTAGCCTGTACTATAATCTGCAATCAAAATCTCCTTCACATAATACGTGCAGATTTCTTTTTCTCCATTGCCGTTTATGTCTGCCGCCGGCAGATTTGAGTAAGTTTTTTGCCAACCGTCCTGACTTGTCAATGTTTCTCCCGATTTATATATTTTTTCGGAAGATTCCCCTCCTTCCGTAGTCAAAACCTGTATCAGATTATAAGAAATCTCCCCATCCTGAGGGTGAAACTCAGTTCCGTCAGCTCTAAACCATTTTTTATCCACAGTGATCTCTGTCGTTACAGTCTTTTCATTTGCAACTTTAATCGTCAACGTCCCCTCTTCTAACGTTACTTTAGAATTCTCTGTATTTAATTTAATTTTAAATACACCGTTGCTTTCTTCTATTATTGTAAATAGAATCGGTTCTTCCAAAGGAATATAATTTGATGGCGCTTTGATTTCTGTAAGACGGTATTCTCCTGCGTCCAAACATTTAAACGTAAAATCCGAAATAGCTGATTCATTTCCCATTTCTACCGGGGTGAACGATGCATCCCCCAGTTTTTCCAGTCTGAACGCAGCCCCTTCCAGACTTTCACCGCTTTTATTGACTTTTTGCACCTTTATATCTGTTTTGTTTATTATTTCAAACGCAATTAACGGTTGGAGCGGACTGTTGTGATCGCCCAGCATAGAAGAATTATACATTTTAAGCTTTACACATTCCATATCTTCATCCGATACTTTCTCACTTTCTTGAATAATGTGTTTAACTGCTTTTTTCATAATATGATAACCCACACTGCCAGATGAATAGCTTTTCAAGCCGTCAATACTATCTGAATAATACCAGATTGCCTCCTGCAAAGCCTTATAATATCCTTTTTCTTTATCATTGCTTCCAAACCAGAATGCATCGCTGCCTAATTGATGGTCAGTTAAAAGTTCTTTTTTATGCATTTCGCAATAATAAATCACCTTTCTTACTGAATCATAAAGTTCTTTCGGATTTTTCTTCCTCGGATTTTCCGCTAATTGAAAGAGCGTTTCGGCGCTGGTACTTAATTCATTGTAAACAGCTTTATTACCAAAGTTAGGAAAATCCTTGTTAGCGCCAAAGCAAAATGCATCTGTACCTGTCGCTATATTATACTCCTTCGATATTTTTATTCTGCTGTCTTCTCCTGTAAATCCATAATATTGTCCTTCCTCCAATGGGGCGTCCTGTCCGTTGTTGTTCTGCTCATTATTCTTCTTTAAAACAACGGCTGTACTTCCCTTTATAAAGTGAATCCCTTCACTGTCAAAATAAAACTCTGCCACGGAATCGTTCGGTCTTTCATATTCTTTTGGAACTGTTCTCAAATAAAGTTTATACGGAGTGTTCCACTCTAATTTTTCAAGAATAATTTTCCCGGTTGCCCTGTCTGCCGTTCCTGCCTTAATTTGAGTTTCTTGATTACCTTTCACTTTATTTAATGCATATCGTACTACTCCTCCTACAGGCAGTCCGGAAGTATTCTGTACAATAAAATGAACATACGCAGTAGTCATCGTCAAAGCAATACCTGATTCACCTTTTGTAAAATGAATCCCGTCGTTGTCAAAATAAAACTCTGCCACAGAACCGTCCGGTTTTCCATATCCATTCGGAACTTTTGTCAAATAAAACTTATATGGCGTATTTAATTCTAAATCTTTAAAAGTAATTTTTTTCTGTGACTTATTTAGTGTTCCTCTCTTTACTACTATTTCCCGGTTATTTATTTCTTTCTTCAATTCGTATGTTACATTTCCTGTCGGCTGCCCCGGGGGATACTGTATGATAAACTCAACAGACCTTGTTTGAACCGCTTTCAATGTATATCCTTTCGGAACGATGTCAAATACATTGTTTCCCTCTTCAACATACGATGTTTCCGATTCGGAAGAAGTGATGTTTTCTCCTTGTTCGCTTATCCCATGATCAGATATATCTTGTGTTCCATACTCTTCTTCCACCGCATATGCAGGCATATAAAACACCGGCAGGACAGCAGCTATAATTATTAACAGGGTTAAAAGCTTTATTAGCAAATTATTCTTTTTCATCAACGCTCTCCTCCCCTATTTTGCTTTTTTGCCTGATCCTGAAAAACAGCAGCAGCATACCGCTGCTTAACATCAAGACTCCATTCCACCGAAACATATTTGTAATATCTCCTGTTTGAGGACGTTTTTTAGGAGATAGATCCGGTGGTGTTTGTGGAGGTATCTCGGGTTTTTCTTTCCTTTGTATCTCAGTTTTCGGTTTTGCATTCACCACCCTGTTCTGGATTCCATTTTCAAATTGAGGAATGATAACTAAAAAAGGCTGTACATTAGTAAAGTCTTTTGCTTTTCCGGATGATCCTGTCTGTACCACAAGATAAATCCCATCTTTCAAATCTGTAAATTTTGCCGTACCGTCATCTCCGGTTTCCCCTTTCATCATTTCTTTTATATTACGGCTTTGCTTTTCAAAATAAAGCGATAATTTTAACTGATCGTCAGCCGTTTTAATATTTACAAAATCCCCGTTCCATCGAAACGGCGCTTTTACTGTATGCCGACTCTCTTTTTCATTCCACTTAGCAACTTGATAAACAGAAAATTCGGCGCCGTCTATCGCTTGCCGTTCATAAGTTAGTATAATATTCAAACTGCCGTTCTCCTCTGCCGCATACGCGCAATCGAAAGAAGTTATAAAAAATATCAGACTAAAACATAGAATAAGCAATAGGTTTATTCTCTTATTTTTCATTCAACTTCCTCCTCTTTCTTCTCTTTATCAGAAATACCGATACCAGAACTGTCATGCCGATCAGAGCCAGAATAACTCCTGCCGTCAACATGATATACTTCAGATTATTTTTTTTGATCATATCTTCTATTTTCGATTCTGATTGCTTATAAACAGTACGTTCTCCCCGCACAAGAAGTCTGTGGGAATTCACTCCGTAAGGGGTGCATGTGATCAAAGTTACATAATCTTTTCCCTTTTCTATCTCCAAAGTTTCCACATCATCGGGAAGTACGATTTTTATCTGATTTACCTTATATGCCAGAACCTCATCAAATACGTGTATGAAAAATAAATCGCCCTTTTTTAACTTATCAATATCCGTAAATAATTTCGCAGAAGGCAATCCCCTATGTCCGGATATAAGACTATGGGTATTTTCTCCTCCTACAGGCAGGGAACTGCCCGGCAGATGACCTGCCGCTATCTGCAGCACGCCTTCATCCGTGCCATGATAAACAGGCATATATATATTTAATTTCGGTATTTCTACATATGCCATAATACCGGTTTTTGTTATATCAAGGATATGAGCATATCTCTTTTTTTCTTCTTCATTCAAATAATATCGATTGACTTTACCAACCAGACTTTCATTATATTCTCTTGCTTCTCTTAACAAGTTTTCTTTTTCTTCCTTGGATAAATCTTTCGTCTTTTCTACATAACTTCCTATCGCTTTTGAAGAATGCAGCGCATTGATATAATCACCGATCGTGGGATAGGCCAACAAGCCTATCCCAGCAATCAAAATGATCGCAACTACTATATCAGGTATATATTTTTTAATCTTAAACATCATTTTTCAGTATGTTTTCTGTTTCTTTTATACACTGTATATCCCAGAGCGGTTAATACGAAGATCGTTCCTAATGTATATATTAAATATCTTCCCATTCCACCTGTCTCCGGAAGCTGAATGCCTTTCTTATTAATTACATCTGTTGACAGAGAGTCTTCCCTTTCTTCTGTCTTTCGTATAAAAACTATTTCTCCTTCCGTCTGTCCTGTCAAAGATGTTAATTGCGGATCATCCGATTCCTCGTCATATGTGGCTTCAATCGTAAAAATAATCGGCTGAATCGTATTATACCCGGATGGAGTCACTGTTTCTATTAACTTATACTTTCCTGCATCCAATCCTTTAAAATTAAACTTAGTTCCTTCCGTAACAGTAACTGTGTCTATTTTTGTTCCTTCGTCTTGATCATTTACTATCTTCCGCAACTCAAATTGTGCACCTTGTAACGAGTGATTCTCTTCATCTTTCTTATTTACTACTACTTTATATGTAAATACGACATTTTTATCTTCCGGAGTTTTTCCGTGGTCGCCGCCTCCGCTCTGATTTGGGTTGTTAGAATATACAAGATACGCTGTATTAGGATTTCCGTTTCCGGCAATTACAGCATTTCCGTTTAATCTACATTTGTATTCCACGACAATTTGACTTGTGGAAGTTATCATCACACTTTGAATCGCCTTCAAGTTCTCAAAGCGGACCTGAAAGCTATTAGTATCCGAATGCACTATCAGGCTATAGTCCTGATCTGCCGTTAACGTCGTACCGTCTACCGTAACCTTTACAGACATTTTATCAAATGTTAATCCTGCAGACATTATATCATTGAACTCATAAAAATACGTTTCGTACTCTGCATAATTGCTCGGCAATGTACCCGTAAGTTTATAAGGAATCACCTCATCTATGTTATAGTCGGCGGCATCCTGCCACCCGTTTCCCTCGATATCCTTCTTACTATTTTCCTGCACTTTTTTTACAAGTTCCGGCACATCTAATTTTGTTTTAGCAGTCGTATTGCCTACTACTTTCAAAATGTATGACGTATACGCTGAGTTTGGAGGTGTTTGTGTCTGACTTCCCTCCTTATCTTTAATAAGATAATAACCTGCATTTAAATTTGCAACAGTTGTCGAATCATTTTTTTCTACGCGTACCTCAAGTTTATTATCTTCATTTAAATGCTCTTGGATCGTCTTTGCGAATTCTTTTGCTTCTGATTCGCCGGTTAAAGTTTGCGCTTTTTCAGCCGCAGTTCCCAAAGTTTCTTTTGAAGCTTCTTTAATTCCCGTTCCCCACTGAATATTAGAAAGGGTTTTGCTTTCATCTAAATCTCCCGAAAAAATCTGATATATCTGAAAAGTATGGGGCGTACTCCCCTCATTTTTCAGCGTTAGCGTATACCCCCCCCTTGCGCAAACACTGCCATCGGCAGCGACATGGAGATTACGGTTATCACAGCCATGATCATTACCATAACAAAACTTACTTTTTTCTTTACAAATTGTTTCATGTGTTTTCTCCCTTTTCTTTTAATTTAATTCGGATACATTAACCGATGTTTAAATTGTGTTCCGGCGAAATAACTGTTGCCTTATATTAACTGTATATTCCCTCCTTCCGTGTATATAAAACTGCATGGCTCTTATATTGTTTTACTTTGAAACATGCTTTTGTAAAGCATATATTATTCCCCTTTCCACTTCAATGTACCGTTTAACCGCTCCATGTACATAACAATATTTTTCTTATTAATTCCTGAAAGTCCAATATTTACAAAAAGTTTGTATTTAAATTGTATTTAAAAATTCATAGACAACTCCTTTACATTCCTTTATAAATTCATAATCGTGAGTTATTACAATTACTGTTTTTCCTTCTTCTTTCATCTTTTGTAAATATTTGACAGTGGACGCCATCTGCCCTTTACAAAGCCCGCTTGTCGGCTCGTCTAATATCACGATCGGTTTCAAACTTACTATAGCGAGTGCGATCATAAGTCTTTGCTTTTCTCCTCCGGACAAAGATTGTGGATGACTGTCTTTCTTGTCATAAAGCATCAACTCTTTCAACACCCGCTCCTTTTTTGCATCGTCCTGACTGACGATGGATATTTCCGACCATACAGATTCTGTGAATATCTGATAATTTACATCCTGCATCACCATGGAGATATATTCATAAGATCTTTTTATTTCATTCCCGCAGTAAAAAGATTTTCCTTTTCCTTTCAGCAGTTTTGCCATCTTTTTAATGAATGTGGACTTCCCGACTCCATTCTCTCCTATAATAAAATATATTCCTTCCGAAAATCCGATTTCCCCGATATCCATGATTTTCGTATTTTTAAAGCTTTGTGCAAAATTTTTACATTTTAAAATATTCTTATCCTTTTCTCCGTTTTTCGTTTTGTTCAGCATCTGGATCTGATAGCAGGGATTATCCGATAACAGCTCTTCTTTCCTGATTTCTTCAAAACTCCTTAAGGCATACGTCTCCTTCAGTCTGCAGATCTTGTCATGATCTAAGTCTTCCACAGAGATCATTTCCAGTTTTCCTTCTTTTAAAACAGCCAGATAATCCATGATCTCTTTCAGATAATACAGTCTGTGTTCGGCAATTATCACGATTTTCCCTTTTCGTTTCAGCTCGGCGATGCATTTTTTCAAAAGACCGATCGAATGATGATCCAAAGAAGCCGACGGCTCATCGAAAAGATATACTTGATTGTCCATCGTCATCACACTTGTAATTGCCATAAGCTGCTTTTCTCCGCCTGACAGTGAAAAAATATTTCTGTTTAAAAGCTTTTCCGTATCGAGCAGCTCCGTATATTTTTTTATTATCTTAACCATCTCATCCTTCGGCAGATTTCTGTTTTCCAAAGGAAACGCCAGTTCATCCGTAGACTCAACGCAATAAAACTGTGTTTTCGGATTTTGATATACGGTCGAAATATACCGGCTTCTCTGTGCAATATCCATCTCATTTAACCGCATATCGTTTAATTTTATTTCTCCTGAAATTTCCGCCTCGGTAATCTCAGGGATTATCCCATTGATTACTTTTAATAAACTGCTTTTGCCGGATCCGGATTCTCCCGTTATACAAAAAACCGTTCCTTCAGGAATATGAAAATGTATATCTTTTAGTATTTTGTTTCCTTTATATGACAGATTTAAATTTCTACACGCAAACATATTTCCCTCCTATATAAAATCCTATCAACACGAGCATAAGCAAAAAACAAATGTAGTCTCTCATACAAAACCTGCTTTCGCCGATATACGTTCTTTTCCCATGGATTTTCAGTCCTCGCGTCATCGCCGATACGGCAACATCATCTGCTGTTTTTGTAAGCACCATAAATAATGGAACCATTCTGTATTCAAAAAGCTTTACAGGATGAAAAAAGAGGCGTCTGTTTGTAAGACCATGTAAATACATTGCGTCTTTTACCTGATTATAATCTTCTCTCGCCGTATGAAAAAATCTTGCCATAACCGTAATCGGGATGATCAACACAACCGGAAAATGCATTTTTTTAAGCGCTGACGTCATATGGCTCATTGTAGATGAAGCAAGAGCAAATCTCGCCATCACAAATCCCGGAAGAAGCCGCAAAAACATCATCGTAATAAAAAGAAATAAAGATCCCAAAAAACCACCGGCTGAAAACACCCATTCTTTTTGAATGATGTAAGCAGCCATAATAAACAGGATTCCTTTTACCGCCGCTTTCTTTTCCCTGTTCAAGAGTAAAAATACATATGGCAGCAGCGAATAAGCTGCCGCCACAATCGAAAATTTCGTTTGTATATTTCCCAGGATCAGAGTATACGAAAGACACAATGACATCAACATTTTCGTCCGAAAATCCAGTTTAAATTTTTCACTGTGCACGCTATACCTCCTCTGCCATGCCTGCTTTTACAAAATGTTTCTTCAACTTTCTTATGCCTATCGTGCAGCCTATGTACGCGCCGAGCATTCCTAAAATCACAATCAGCGGAAGCGTCCAGTTCGGCAAAACACTCATCATTTTTTGTGTATATTCTTCCCCGTACCCCATATCAAGCATCTGCCGGATATAGGCATCTCTCGCAAAATAAATCGGAAGCCAGTTTCCAAGTCCATATATGGACTGTACGCTGAAAGCAAGTCTTGCATGCTTTACACTTTTATACCGTCCATTCCTTAGGACAACTTCTCCCAGTAAACCGCCGATAACTGCCGTAAGCAGTACCCACGGTCCATGTCCGGTTGCCACAAATGCAAGTGTTACTACGATCGTCTGAATGAAAAGCATCCCTGCTTTTTTAATCTTCGTAAAATAAAGCATGTATACCGGCCCTGACACAATCCCATAAACGAACGGAACGACCGGCATTAAGACCGGAATAAAACCGATCATCCCAGAAAGAAACGTAGCAATAAAAATCAACACGGAAAATAATCCGACATTTACCAAGTCTCTCACATTTAGTACGCCTGTTTTTTCTTTTTTATCCATTATCTTTTTCTCCCAACTATACGAATCATGTTAAGCATTGCAGTATCAAATAAATCCACTTCGGATAATAGCTTTAATTAACTGTAACTGTTTGTTCTATTTTAGAATCGGATAGCATTTTTCTATATGCGGCCGACCGTTCATACATTTCTTTATCATTTCCTATCGCCTCGATTTCTCCGTTGTTCAGAAAAACGATTTTATCAGCGCTTCGGATCGTTCTCATTCTGTGAGCTATCACAATCACTGTTTTTTCTCTGATCAGCTCCGACAACGCCTCCTGAATAAGACTTTCATTTTCAACATCTAAAGATGCGGTTGCTTCATCCATCAATATGATCGGAGCATCTTTCAGTATGGCTCGTGCAATGGAAATTCTTTGCCTTTCCCCTCCTGAAAGCCGTTCTCCGTTTTCACCTATTACAGTCTCTATTCCATTTGGCATTTTTTCGATAAATTCATCGCATCTTGCTATTTTAGCCGCCTCAAAAATTTCAGCATCTGTCGCACCTTTTTTCCCGATCCTTATATTCTCTTTGATACTTGTGTTAAATAACACTACCTCCTGAAAAACAATAGAAAAGTTCTTCAGCAGCGCTTCAGGATCTACTTTACTTATGTCCTCTCCTCCCAGCAAGATCTTTCCTTTATTAATATCCCAAAATCTTGCGGCAAGCTTTGTAAGAGTAGTCTTTCCACTTCCGGATGCCCCGATGAGCGCCGTTACCTCTCCTTGTTTTGCCGTAAAACTTACATTCCTGACAACCGAATAATCCTCATATCCAAATGAAACGTCTTTAAATTCTATATCATAATTTTTCGGATGAAACTTTGATTCCCCCTCTTGGATCGGCATCGTTTTTATTTCTTTTATTCTGCCTACAACACTGTCAAGCATATCGATCATCCCCATAAAGGCTATGATCCCTTCTATCGGAAGATAGATACTTGCAGTCATGATAAGAAATACGATATATACGAAGATATTAATTTCCCCTGCCAAAAGCATTTGCGCGCCTGTAACTGCCACTGTTACGATTCCCATTTTCAGAAGCATTCCCGAAAAAGCCACTGCGACACCTGTTACAATTTCAATAGTGCCTTTTAATTTTGTGCTTTTCTGTAATTTTTCAAAAAATTGCTTTTTTGCTTTTTCTTCCATGTTATAGGATTTTATCTCCTGAATCTGTTCTATCGTTTCCTGAAGATCATCAAGTACCTCTCTGTTTTGTTCTACCCATTTTTCATTACTTTTCTTTCTCTTATTTTTTGATAAAAAGAAAATCAAAAGAGAAACGGGGATCACCCAAAGCGCTGCCAGACCAAGTTTCAAATTATAGTTAAGAATCAAAACAGAAATGATCGTTGTTGAAATCCCGGTAGCATATATATGCGGAACTGCATGAGAAAAAATTTCTTCATACAGCGACATATCTCCCATCATCGTCGCAGCCAAATCTGATATGTTTCTTTTTCCAAAATACGATAACGGTAATTTTTTCAATCTATTGGCAATATCGACTCTGACATTTGCGCTCTCACTGTAAACGTTCGTATATAGACGGGTATAGTCCCATCTTGCAACAAAAAACATAACAAAAAGCATTGCCAATATAATAAGTACATAATTTTGTGGTGTTAATGCTATCGCCTCTTCCGCAGTATCCATATCGCTTAGCGATTGAAATATAAACATAAATGCAATCATCGGCGGAAACATCTTCGTCAAATTTAAAATCGTACGGGAAAAAACAGCTTTTCTTAAATTGTTTGCTCCGGTCTGCGACATCGCATATTTTTTCATAAAATAATTAATCATTTTTACCTCCAATCTTCCAATTGACAGATCTCCGGTATTCGTCCCAAAGCGACTTGTATATTCCGTTTTTTTCTAAAAGCGCTTCGTGTTTTCCTTCTTCTGCAATACGCCCCTTTTCGATTACGAGAATTTTGTCTGCATTTACAACTGTCGAAAGCCGATGTGCAATCAGCAATGTCGTTTTATTTTCAGCTAACTTTTTGAAAGATTCCTGTATAATGCGTTCATTTTCAGGATCTGCAAAAGCGGTGGCTTCATCCAGTATCACATATTCCGCATCCTTTAAAAAAGCTCTGGCGATCACGAGCCGCTGCGCTTCTCCTCCTGAAAAATATGTACCTTTCGTTCCATACACTGTCTCCAATCCATCTTTTAGACCGTCCACAATCTCTTTTGCTCCCGCATCAAAAAGCGCCTGTTCAATCTCTTTATCAATGGCATCTTCCTTCCCACACAGAAGATTTTCTCTCAGGCTCATTTTAAAAAGCCTTGCATTTTGAAACACAAATGAAATTTTCCGCATAAGCGAAGTTTTATCATATTCTTTTATATTGCTTCCGCCCAATAAAACTTCCCCTTCATCTGCATCGTAAAATCTTGCGGCAAGACGGGCGATTGTCGTCTTTCCGCTTCCCGAACGTCCGACCAGCGCCACTGTTTCACCTCGATTTACTTTGAAAGAAATGTTATCTAATACTTTTTCACTTCCGTAAGAAAAAGAAACGTTTTTAAATTCGATCCCGCCTGTCGTCTGATCTTCTTTCCCGTAAGCCATCTCATCATACTCAAGAATATCTTCTATTTTATCAAGAGCCAGTTCTGCAAAATAAAGATATTGACTGATTGTCGCAGTACGCATAATAAGAACTCCGAAAATCGGTCCGATCAAAAAGTATATGATCGAATCAGCGACAACTTCATGCGGATTTTCTCCCGCTGCAATAATAAACAAAGCAGCCGGAACAAGAAAAAACGCCGTCGAACCCGAAGTCGCTTCAAACATAGACATTTTATTTCTGTATCCCATAGTCATTTTCAAGACGCTGTCCTTCATAACAATAATAGAAGTATAAAGACGCTTAAAACTTTCCACGCTCTGACCGAATGTTTTTACTACCGGGATTCCTCTGACATATTCAACTGTCTCGGCAGACAATGTATTGATCTGTTTATAGTATTCTTCTCTGTTTTTCTTCCCTTGAGCAGTCAGCATTGTCGCCATAAAAATAAGACCGATAAAAACAGGGATAAGACTTGTCAATCCTAACCTCCAGTCAAATAAAAACAAAAAGACTAATATGACAACCGGAGAAACAAATGTCGAGGCAATGTCCGGGAGCTGATGCGCCAAGACATTGTGCGTTTCACCTGCGCCGTTTATAATGATCCCGCGCAGTTTCCCGCTTTCTTTGTTCATAAAATACCCCAACGGTTTATCTAACAGTTTTTTCACACTGATCTTTATAATATTTTCTTCAACTTCAAATGCAAAAAGGTGTGAAAAAATTCCTGCCAAAACATATAAACCAAGTCCTACACAAGGAAATATTACCGCATATGCTATATTTTCTCTTATCATGGTGTAATTTACATTTCCATTCAAGATCACATTTTTTATAATATTGTGAATATACCACATAGGCATCAGCAACAGGATTCCCGACAAAGCCGAAAAAGCCATTGCCAAAAAAAGCATGTATTTTCTTTTCCCTGCATAAGGTATGATTCTTGTTAAAACAGACTTTTTCTTTTCTTTTTTCATCCTAATCCTCTCCTTTCACGCTCAAATCAACAAAATCTTTTCGGATTTCAGATTTGATAATTTTATCCCATTTAGTCTTTTTTTGTTTTTAAAACTAATTTCCGGTTGCTACAATCAGTATTGTATCAGTTTAATTATTGTGTTACAATAAACTTAGAGTTTTTAGTCCAAAAGGGATAACGTCTAATCGGGATATTTGTTTTTGCATGAAAGCGGAGAAAATTATAATGAACTACTACGAATTTGTTAAAAACTACTTAGGAACTGATTCCTGTAAAGAAAAATCAAAATACTGTAATATCGGAACTACTTTCTGCGTTTGCAGAGAGGAAGCAGAAGGCTGTTATTGGTTTTATGAAACGGATTCTTTTATCGTCGAGATACATGACTTTTTTATAAAAAAGGATATTGTCTACTCGTCTGCTCTTAATATGGATCAATTTATGTCGTTTTCTTCTTCCTATATCATTACCGGAAACGGCGAAAGCTTTAGTCCTTATCAGACGTTGTCTGCAGGCTCTCTCCATATTGTCGATGTGGAAAATATGCACAAAGATTATAAATTTCTTTTGCACAGTAATTTCCCATATTTAAGCGTAGGAATCAGTTTCAAAAAAGAAATGATCGAAGAGTATCTATATTCTTTGAAAAAAGAAAAAAATATTTCTTATTCAGATATATTCACCTCTTTCAATCCGGCAATCATCAAATCGTTTGCACCGTTAGCGAAAGAAATATTAAACTGCAAAATGAAGTCTCCTGCCGCAGAGCTGTTTTTTGAGGCAAAGGCAAAAGAATGGCTTAGCTTGACTATAAACGCTTTTTTCAACAATAAAGATGTTCGTATTTCAAAAGACGATGACAAAGCATTAAAAGATGTGGCAAATTACTTAGACGATCATTACGCGCTCGACGTTTCTCAGCAGACCCTTGAAAAAATCGCCTCAATGAGCGGAACAAAATTAAAAAAATTATTCAAGCAAAAATATCAGCTTAGTATTACGGAATATTCTCAAAGAAGGCGTGTGAACATGGCGAAAACGCTACTGCTTAACACTTCCCTTAGCATTAAAGAAATTTCCGAATCTGTAGGTTATTCATCCCACAGTAAATTCAGCTCTTGTTTCAAAAAGTTTAAAGGGATATATCCCCGCGACGTCAGAAAGCTTTCCGAAAAAAGCACACACACTTTAGGATGCGGAAGAATCACTCTATAAACAAAATCACCGGAAGTGCCAAAAGGCACATCCGGTGATTCTGTTTATAGAACTTACTTCTGCATGTCACTAATTATTTTTTTCAGCATGTAAATTTCTTTTCTTCTTTTTTCCGTACAAAAAATATCGTTCCCACGCTTAATACCGCAATCACTGCAAATAAAATCGGAGTTGAACTATCGCCTGTTTTAACAGCGCCTGCATTCTTTTCTTTGTCTTCTTTTCCGACTTCTTTTAATTTCAATTCGTCGATTGCTTTTGCAAGTGCCTGTTCTGCATCTTCTACTTCCGCTTTCGTTGCGTCCTCGTCTGCAAATACCTCTTTTGCTTTCGCTAATGCCGACATGAAGTTTTCTGCGCTTTCTTCTGTGTAAAGCTTCACATCGATCTGTTCTGCACTTTGGATCAATTCTTCCAGTTTTTCTTTGCTCGGTATCAACCTCAATCCAAAGACTGCATTGCGAAGATTTGCACACGCCTGATCCACTTCCTCTTTTGTCGCGTCCTGTTTTTCTAAAATATTTTCAGCCGCCTCAAATGCTCCCATAAAAATCTGACCGCTTTGGGCTGTATACTCACTCAGTTTTTCTACATATTTCCGCGAATCGTCTACAAGTTTCCGAAGCTGTGATTTATCCACAGGTATCACTTTCAATCCATCCATTGCCTCTTGTAATTTTTTATGAGCCGCGTCAAGTTCATCCTGCAGCGCATTTTCATTGGCAAGCACAGCTTCCGCTTCTTCAAGCGCTTCTTTAAACGCATTCGCACTCTGCTCTGTATAAATATCTGTATTGATTTCTTTTGCAATATCTACCAGCTCTCTGAGCAATTTTGCATCTCCTGTAAAAGACAAATATTCAAGCATTTTTTTAAGATCAGCTTCTGCCTTGTCAACTTCTCCCTGTGTTGCGGCTTCATTTGCAAAAACAGTTTCAGCCGCTTCAAGCGCCTCGTCTAATTTCTGTTTTACAATCGGTACAACATATTCATATTCCGGTTTTGTTTTTGCATCTTTCGCATATTCAATCGCAGCTTCCAAAGCTTTTTTATCCGCTTCCACAACCGGAGGTGCTTCTGTTTTTATTCCTGTAAGGCGGATTTCCGCTGCCGAAGCATAGTCATTATCCGCTTCCACGCTAAGCGCGTCCAAAGATGTCAAACGCACATACTTTGCGCAGACCGGCTCAAATGAAGCCAGTTTCCATGCAGCGTTCGCGTCCCATGTTCCTGTTGCCGCCTCTTCAAAGTGAACGCCGTCATTACTTACTTCCACTTTGTATTCCGTAATAATACCGTTTGTTCCTCCCGAAGGTCTCGGCTGATAACGGATTCCGTCGATCAAATAAAAGTCTTTCAGTTCAAACTGAATCCAATGTTTTTCGCGTCCGTGACCGGCGCTCCATTTTGTATGCCACAATGTATCCGCTTTTCCGTCCAGAACATTCGACGCCTCCTGACCCGATTGAGCCGAACCTGCCGCAGCGCTCATCTGATCTGTCGCAATATCTCTTGCCGCATCCGAAGGATCTACTCCGATGTATCCCATTTTAACATCCATATCTCCCGAACTTACGCACAAATCATTTGCATTTTTTACTGTGCCTGTTTCATCGCAGATAATTTTTGGTCCTTTAAACTGAATAGTTCCTTCATCGCCTTTTTGTACAGTGTATTCAAATACTAACTCCTTGTCGTCATTCCCACCGGATACATAGTTTGCATAACGGCCTTTACCATTTAACATAAATCTGAATTTCGGTGTTCCTTGCACAGTGACATTCTGATCTGTTTTCACTGTGATCACATATTTATCTCCCGGGAGCGTATAAGCGTGATCGTCTGTTTTTTCCACTTTGTATGTAACAGATGTAATCGTCGGACTCAATAAATTCACTTCATCTTTAATATACTCTAAATTAAACGCAGTAAATTTGATCGTATTCTGATGTTCATAGAGAAGTCCCATATTTCCGTCTTTCATTTTTGTCAGACAAGAATATGCGTAATTATTAGGACAGAACATTTTTTCTTCTACCCAGTCTACAGAAAAACTATCCTTTGTTTCTGTCACTTCTCCGATTCGCAATGTTCCGTTATTTCTTCCTGTCCCTCCCGGATTCGACATGATCACTCTGTCTTTGCCGCCTGTTCCGTTTTTATCATAATATAAAACAGATAACTGACAGTATACTTCCGGCGCCGTTGTATCGATCGGATCACTCCATGTCGCTCCTCCGTCTGTACTTCTTGAAACAACAACTTTTCCGTTTCCGCGTGTATTTCTCATAAACTGAAGCAAATTTCCGCTGCTTAGTTCAATGATCTGACTTTCTGTCAGTTCACTGATGCCGACCGGATTTTGCGAAGAAGTCTCCTGTCCGTCTTTGTTGATTCTTCCGTCATTCGGAGATTCTCCTCTATGCCATGTTTTTCCGCCGTCATCACTGTAAACACAAGCCGAAGACTGGAATCCTATACCGCTTCCGGCAATCGTATAATAAATCGGGAATATAAGTCTTCCCGGATGCTTTTCATCATACTGAAGCTGAACTCCGAATCCAGGACCGACACCGCAAAATCTCATCCAGTCTTCTTTTACCTGCGGCGTAATGTCTACCGGTTCGCTCCACGTCATACCGTCGTCATCGCTATAACTTAGCCACAAATAGCATGTCTGCTTAGGATGAAGCGGAGCGGAATCGTTGTTCTTAGAAGCGCTTCTCAAATAAATATTTCCCACATATTTACCGGATTGATACAGATCGCCTTTTTCGTGGTATCCTTGTTTATCATTTCCTTCAAACTGTTTTACCACATAATCGGTTTTGCGATTCTCCTTATCAAATACTTCTCCGTTCTCTCGAAGCGTATATTGATTATTGTCTTTATCATAAAGCGCCAGATAATCTTTTCCATCTACTTTCACATAGCCTGTTCCCGTTTCTTTGATCGAATATGTACCCTGGCTTCCATTCGTCGATTCCGGCATCATATCTACAAGCATCCAGACACGCCCCGGATTCTTTCCGTTTTCGCCCTCTGCGATCAATGCCGGGTCAATCGTATACGCAGATTGTGTGCCGTTAAAATAGGATTGTGATTTCAGATCGATTACATCGATCGGCTCTTCCCATGTCAGTCCGTTATCTGTACTTCTTCTGACAACTGTATCAATATTTCCCCAGTCGGACCAATGTGTATTTCTTTGATCGGCTGCTGCGATCAGAGTTCCTTTGCTCGTTGTAACCATTGCGGGAATACGGTAATTATAAGAATCATAATCGCCCATATCATAAATACCGTACTCGCCTGTCTTATAGACGTTCTCTCCGTATTCCGGTTCATCCTGCGGCAAAGTACGTCTATGAAGCTCCATAACCTGTTCCGCATTTAACGTTTCATCAAACACATTGACGCTGTCGATCGTTCCGTAGAACGGCCATTTCGCGCCCGGCGTCTTATTCGTTCTGCTGATTCCGCCAAGCGTAACCATATCCGGAGTCCAATCTCCCTTCAGCAAATACGTTGTCTCGAATTTTCCGATGGATGCTCCGTCTAAGTAAAACTCTGCATGTGTGCCGTCAAAGGCATATGTCACCGTATGCCACTGGGCATTATTGACAGATTTTCCGTCTTTGAGCGTAATATATTTATCCCCTTTTCCCTGCACTTCATATCCGATCCGATTGTCCTTCGGCTTAATATAGAGCGCTCCGTACTCTTTATCCGCATTGCTGTTCGACAGCGATAATAATCCGTAAATCGTTTTGCCTACAGCCGCCTCGTTCAAGCGATATGCAAAAGAAAACGTTCCTTTTTTCAATCCGGAAATTGTCTCTTTTTGCTCCGGAAGCTGAACCATCTTTCCTTCTGTTCCGTCAAAAGTTTTTCTCTGATAAGTAAAAATCGGTGTTCCTACAGAAACTGCACCGTGATCTGCCAGGATCTGATCTTCGGAAGCCGCTTCATTATACAGTTTTACCTGCTTGATACTTCCGGTAAAAGGATAACTGTTTCCCGAAATCCGTTTTGCGCCTCCAAACGTCACAGAAGTCGGTTCCCACTCCATTTTATCAACAAAATTAGTCTCGTCAACTTCCCACTTCTGTACAAGTTGTTGATCCAAATATACTTTATAATAGTTGTCCTTTTCTACCGCAAGCGTGATCGTATGCCATTGATCATCCGCAAGATTCACATTATCTACCGTAAAATTTCTGTGATCATTTACAGTTGCGTTTTTACGGAATTCAAAGCCGATTTTATTTCCGCCGCTGATATACAAAGACATGTAATGATTCGCATGCTTGTCTCCGTTGATCGCGGCCAGCGCCTGCAAATTAGTACTGCCTGTCTTAAAACTCAGCGTGATTGTACCACTTCCCAAATCGTTTACAAAAGACACGTCTTCTTGTGGTATTTCAAAACGTTGATCAATGCCTTGAATCTGCTGTTCTTCACTCAAATACTCCTTGCACAAAATTTTTGCCGTTTCTGCATCTGCCGCTGTCTCAATTCCTTCCGCACCTTCATTTTGAGCAAAAACAGGCATGGCGCCTTGGGTCACCATAGCGAGTGCCAAAAGGACCGCCATTATTTTTTTCTTCATGCTCATCTCTCCTTCTTTCAATGAAATATATTACAAATTATAGCATGTTTTCGTTTTCTTTTTTGTGCAAAAATGTTGCTTTTATTTTTACTTTTTGTATAATACGGAACGTTTGATGTTATTTTGCATAATCAAGTTGATATATATATCGTTTCAAAAGACATAACTCCCAATATCAAAAATCACCGGAAGCGCCAAAAAGCATCTTCCGGTGATTCTATTCACATGACCTACTTCTGAACGATATTGATTATTTTTTTCGGTACATAAATTTCTTTGACGATCGTACCTGTCAGTTTATCGGCTACCGCTTCTTTTCCGGCGGCGATTGCCTCATCTTTTGATGCATCGGCAGAAATACTGATAACAGCTCTTGTCTTTCCGTTAATCTGTACCGGCACTTCAATCTCGTCATCTTTCATTGCACTTTCGTCATATGACGGCCATCCTGCTTTAAAAATTGTTTCTCCATGGCCAAGCTGCTCCCACATTTCTTCGGCAAAATGCGGTGCAAACGGAGAAAGAAGAACCGCGATTGTTTCTAATGTTTCTTTATCAATTCCGCCTTCCTTTTTCGCCATTTCAATAAACTTGTTGTTATACTCCATAAATCCCGAAATTACAGTATTCAAACTGAAACTTTCCAGACGATTTGTAATATCATAAACCATTTTATGGCGAAGTTTTATCATCTCTTTTGTCGGCTGAACGTCTGCTTCTTTACTGTCCATAAGCAGATTCCAAAGACGTTTCAGGAAACGGTTTACTCCGTCGATTCCTCTGTCGTCCCATTCCGCATCCAACTCCGGCGGTCCTACAAAAAGCTCGTACATTCTTAACGAGTCGCATCCATAATCATTCACAAGAGCATCCGGCGAAACGACATTTCCTTTTGATTTACTCATCTTAATTCCGTTCTTTCCGGTGATCATTCCCTGATTGAACAATTTGTGGAACGGTTCGTCAAAATCTACTACTCCGATATCATACAAAAATTTTGTATAAAACCGAGAATACAGAAGGTGAAGCACGGCATGTTCTACGCCTCCGATATACATATCTACCGGCAGCATCTCGTCTGCTTTTTCTCTGGACACTAATTCTTTATCGTTTTTACTGTCTACATAACGCAAGAAATACCATGAAGATCCTGCCCATTGAGGCATCGTATTTGTCTCACGCTTTGCAGGTTTTCCACATACCGGACATGTACAATTTACCCATTCTTCAATTCCTGCAAGCGGTGATTCTCCTGTTCCTGTCGGTTCATAAGATTCTACGTCAGGAAGCGTAAGCGGCAGTTCTTCTTCCAGTACCGGAACATTACCGCAGTCAGGACAGTGAATGATCGGAATCGGTTCTCCCCAGTAACGCTGACGTGAAAATACCCAGTCACGCAGTTTAAAGTTGACTGTTGCTTTTCCGAATCCGCGCTCTTCTATAATGTGCGGAGCTTCTTTTTTAAGCACTGACGATTCCATTCCATTCCACTCGCCCGAGTTGATCATCGTTCCCGAAGCTTCTGTATAAGCTTCTGTCATATTTTCGATTTCTTTTCCGTCTTTTGCAATTACCTGAATAATAGGAATATTGAATTTTTTTGCAAACTCAAAGTCACGATCATCATGAGCAGGAACACACATAATCGCTCCTGTACCGTAATCAGCCAATACATAATCAGACAGCCAGATCGGTGTCTTCACTCCGCTAAGCGGATTGATTGCATAGCTTCCCGTAAATACGCCTGTCTTCTCTTTGTCCTGAAGACGATCTACGTTTGATTTCATTGACGCATCGTAAATATATTTTTCCACTGCTTCTCTTGTCTCATCTGTCGCAAGAGATGCCGCCATCTCATGTTCAGGAGCAAGCACCATAAATGTCGCGCCGTAAAGCGTATCAGGTCTTGTCGTATAAACAGTGATCTTCTCATCTCTTCCGTCAACAGGGAACTCCACTTCTGCTCCGTAGGATTTTCCGATCCAGTCAGCCTGCATCTTCTTTACTTTTTCCGGCCAGTCCAGCTTATCGAGATCATTTAACAGCCGATCTGCATATGCTGTGATCTTCAACATCCACTGACGAAGATTTTTCTTCGTGACTTCCGCTCCGCAGCGCTCGCATTTGCCATTTACAACTTCTTCATTTGCCAAACCGGTCTTACAGGACGGACACCAGTTGATCGGAAATTCTTTTTCATATGCAAGTCCTTCTTTAAACATCTTCACAAAAATCCACTGCGTCCATTTATAAAAATTCGGATCTGTCGTGTTAACTTCCATATCCCAATCATAGAGCGCTGCGATCTCATTGATCTGACGTTTAATATTCGCCACATTTTCCGCCGTTGATTTCGCCGGATGTACTCCCATCTTGATCGCATAGTTTTCAGCAGGCAGACCGAATGCATCCCATCCCATCGGATGTACAATATAATATCCCTGCTGAAGTTTATAACGGCTCCATACGTCAGAAATTACATACCCTCTCCAATGTCCGACATGAAGACCGTTTCCTGACGGATACGGAAACATGTCAAGACAGTAATACTTCTGTTTTTTATTTCCGTTATCATCCACTCTTGGATTTACCGAATTTTCCGCCCATTTTTCACGCCACTTTTTTTCAATCGCTTTGTGATTATACATTATCTTTGTACCCATATGTTTCTCTCCTTCATTCATCGTTATATTACGCATAAAAGAAAGCCTCCCGTTCCTGAAAACTCAAGAGACGAAAAGGCTTATTTCCGTGGTACCACTCTTGTTCATCCGACCGGACCGGGAAAACTTTTTGTTCCTGTATCCTCATCCGACCAAATGCACTCATTCATTCTATAACGGGAATTCCCGCTTTCGTCTACTTGAAGTTCAACGAAAGAACTCCGAGGTGAGTTCACAGTTTACGTTTCTGCCTCGCACCGACCGGCAGTTCTCTGAATACGATACACTCCTACTATTCCTCTTCCATGTTTTTGCAATATCCTTATTCATTATAAATATGTCATTAAAATAAGTCAAGGTATTTTCACCGGAACTATGCCGATTCCGCTATCACTTTCGATTTTTCAAAGTTACGTCAACTCTGCGATTCTGGATACGCCGACATAAATTTCGGATATTTTATACCATGTACTGTAGTCGACTTTCCCCGTTTGCGGCAGTTGAAACACTTCCTGAAATTTTCTGACCGATTCCGCCGTTTTTGAACCGTAAATACCGTCTGCCGTAATTTTAGGTATCGCAGGATACGCTCCCGCAATTACATTCAACTGCTCCTGTATCTGCCTCACCTTTTCTCCGCTTGACCCGATCTCCAATACATATCCCGGCCACGAAGATGGAATACCTGATATTTCCGGCGCAATATTAATATACATGTCATCTCCGTAAAAATAACGAAGAATCTCGATCGGTGTCAAACCTTTATCTCCAAGTTCCTTCGACCCCCATTGTGTCAACCTTTTCGTAACAACATACAAATTATTTTATATCCCTATAAGGTATCCTTAACGTAAAAACCTACAACTGTTACTTCTTTATATAATGTATGAAGATGATACAATATTCCACCCCGGAGCTAATACTCCGGGGTAAATTTATTATTTTACTCGGATCTTTTGTCCCGCATAAATCAAATTCGGATTAACAATCCCATTCAGGCCTGCAAGATACTGATACGTTGTACCATACTTAGCAGCAATTCCAGATAATGTGTCCCCAGATTGCACTGTGTAATAAACTGCGCCGCCGGAAGAAACATCAATCTTGTTCTGCACCTCGTTGTACCGATTTCCCAGAGCTGCTTTTCTTGAGTCTCCATTTCCATATTTTCCCGCATAAACTTCTTTCACAAGTGTATCTACGGAGGCAGATGCAATATAGTTAATCATATTCTGCACCTCATTATACCGATTTCCCAGAGCATTTTTTCTAGCGTCTCCGTCTCCATATTTTCCCTGCATAACTCCAACAACAAGATCAAGCGTAGATCCAGATGGTGCTACTGCCGGCGGCGTCGGTTTTGTATCCCCTCCTGTAATTTCTGCTGGATAATCTCTATAACAATGATTCATATCCACGTTTCCGGAAATTCCCGGAACAGATCCGCCTGACGTATACTGCCAGATATCATATGTGCCCTGATATGTACAGACCGAATTATACTGTGCCACCCATTTTACAAACCGTTCCAATCCTACAAGGTAGTTTGTCCACCAATTTGTATTGGCGTAAACTCCGCACCAGTATCCAGCGTTTTCGATAATGTCTCCGAAGATATTTGCTCTTTGTATTGCTCCTGTTTCCGTTCCGGCCTGCTCCAAATCTAAATAAATTGGGTACGAAAGTTTATATCCGCTTATCAATCTAAGGACGTGTTCCGCTTCGCTTCTCGCCTGTGCGTCACTTGTCGCGTAGGAATAGATATATACTCCGAACGGAATCCCAAGTCTTGTACATTCATCTGCATTTCTTTTCCACTGCTTATCATCTTGACTCGCAATATTATCTCCATATCCGCATCGTAAGATTGCCCCATCAATATGTCCTTTTACTGCATTCCAGTTAATAGACCCTTGATGTTCGCTTACATCGATTACTCTTAAATTTGCCATGTTCTTCTCCTTTCTTCCACACAAAAGAGGGCGGTGTTACTCGCCCTCTGAATCTCTATACTCCGGCACATTCACTTCCGGCAATCCTTTTAAGCTCATCAGTAATGATATAACTCCGGCTGTTGCACATACTCCTGCAATATTCACCCAGTCAAGAGATACGATATTTACCATATCTGCTCCGATTAAAGATATCGCTGTCTCGGCTATTGTTTTCACGGCTCTTATCCCAGCCGCTTTACTCCATTTTATCCAATATTCTCTGTCCTTCATTCCTCTACCTTCCTTTCCAAATCATCAATACGATGATTCGCTACTTTTATTTTTTCCTCCAACAAATACGTCCGTTCTACAACAGAGTTATGTTTTTCCACTTTCTTTTCAAGCTGCTCTATCCTATATTTGATAAGCTGTGTACCCCCGAAGCTTCCGATCAGCGTTCCGAGCAAGGACAAAACAGCGACTACAACTGTGTCTGGCATATAAGTCTCCCTTCTTTTGATTTATACATAAAAATAAGACCTGTTACGGTCTCGCTCTGATTTCCATGTGGTTACGTCTCTTATGATACATTTATACCACCGCCTTTCTCACTCTCCTGCCAGATCGTTTGTAATCTCGATCACTACCGCCCGGAGATTAAACAGGTTTGGAACCTGATCGAATGTAAATACTCCGGAAACCACTAAACTTACCCAAGTTTTTACTAAAATACTGTTTTTTGTAAATGTCATGATTATTCTCCTTTCGTTCCATCAAGCACTTGATACACCACATCCTGAAGATTGCTTAAACCTGGAACCTGCTCCCTGGTATATGTACCGGCGAGGACAAGGCTTACCCACGTTTTTACAATAACGCTGTTTTCATTAAACATCTACTTCACCTCCCTCTATATCTTGCGGCGTCCCCGCTGCTGAAGTCGCAAGCGTAGCGATCACTGTTGTCAACTCCGCGATTGCCATTTGCAGATCTGTGTTTGTCTGGTTAACAGCATCCTCAACATTGGTGAGACGTTCCTCGGTCGTTGTCCCCTCCTTGTATAACACCACTCCATAGATCTGTCCTGTGTAGATTTCCGCGTGATCGTATGCCGTATAACCTTTGTAGGTCGCAATCGTCTGCCCTCGCTCTTGTACAATCATGCGGGCTGTCCGACTAGGGTCAGTAAACAGCACCTTTAACTGTTCCGGAGTATTTCCAACCGTCAGAATTCGCAGATAATCCCCGTGGGATTCAACCTGCTGAACAATAATCTCGGTTGCATCATTAAAAATAAGCTTCATAAATATCAATCCTTTCTTTCTTTTGGAAAAATAAAGATTTGTCGGAGTTACGTGATAAACATAAATCACAAAACAAGTTTGCCGCATCTGAAATAGATACCGGAGAGACTTGGATTGATGGTAAAAAGATATATCGTCGCACCTACATCACAACTGATCCTGTGTCACCAAGCAATACACTAACGATACCTATATCTCTGACAGGCATCGCGGACACGCTGTGGATCGATCAACAAAATTCTTTCATCCGCAGCAAAGGCGGCGAACAGGTATATCCGTTGCCGCTGCCGCGTTATAGTGGCTCAAATAACTATGTAGGTGTTTGGATCAATACCGCCGGCATACGACTGTTTTCTGACTCTAGCTGGAATCAAAACTGGGAAAAATGCATCACAATTAAGTACACTAAAAAATGATAACTTATTAAGCGCATTCCCACTCCGCGTCGATAAAAAGATAATTGTTTGTTGCTTTGGGTATGCAAATAAACAGATTGCCATTTGCTTTTACCATAGCTGTGCAGGCAACCGGGTTTTTGTATGTTCCATCTGACGCTATTACATTTACAACAGTATCAATTAACGGTCGATACTGTGATGGTATTGTAAAAATATTATTGTAAACATTATTTTCAACGATTACGGCGGTTGTATAGAATTCCATATTTAAGTGTATGGTTTTTCCGATCTTATACGAGTTATTCGCTATGGTTTTCCAAGTGGCTGTATTAAGTCCTAAATCAGTCGGTGTGAGCATCTTTTTATCATGATGCGCTTGTAATTGTAACAAATCTTTATTTATCGTAGGGATTGATGGCATAACCTTCAACAGCTTCTTGACCTCTGTCACATTAATCCCGTTCAAATGCACTTCAAACACCGGACAATCGTCAACGAGATCCCCCTCCTGTAAATTTCCTTGCGTATATGTCGGCACTGACGGGGATCCTGATGTCGGATTTCCCATAATTACAATCCACTCATTTTTCTCAATCCCGGTCTCCTTGTTTTTGGTATACCTGTTCACAACGAGATCAATTCGCTTCATTCCCTGTGATCCATTTCTGATTGTAACTGTGTCATATGTACCTAAATCCACCGTAGATAAATTACCGTGGTGACTCATAATTCCGCTTCGGATTTTAAGGCTGTTGTTTGATACAAGTTCCGGCTCTAAGAGATCCCCGCTTGTCAAAATATAACTTTCCTGCCCCACAGTGCCCTCCACGAACTGTCGAAACTGCTGCGCGGCAACATGTGGTGTTCCTGCTTTTCCTGTCATTATTTTCATTCTTCGCCGTCTCCTTCCAATTTGTAAGTCTTGAATTCTACATTATCTATCTTTTCATAGATAATATTTTCAATCTGTTTTGCCCCATACAGTCCTGTTAAATAATCTCGCCCACCGACAACGTCTCCGATTCCAGCTTCTATTCCCAATTTTGCAATATCCATCCGAAAGCTCTTTTTATTCATTAACTTCCGAAAATATTCTTCTGCTTTTGACCTCAGTTCTTCTGTCTCTGTCGATGTATTTTCGTATACTTGCGTTATTTCCTGCAATCCTTTGTAATGCTGCGTTGTTGATATGCTACCGTCCGGCTGTGCATATAGATGCAGTATCATCCTGTCCTGCATTTCTCCTTTTCCTGCAACAATCAAATGGTTCACCCCATCACGTTTATCGTGCATCGTATAGTTAATTCGACTGTCTTTTGACAATTCAATCCGATCAGAATAATCTACGACCGGAACTGCCTCAATTAATAAATAACCTGTCTCCCGATTATCTCTGCGAAAGCTCAACTGCATACGATAGCCTTTACTTTCCAGCATTTTTACAATACCGTCGTACAATGTACAGTATCGTTCAAATTGATAATTATCCACTCGGATACCTGTATCTTTCCGAGACACAGAAAAGAGTCCATCGAACTCCGGCTCGATCAGACTCTTCATCACCTCGTGTAATTCTCCTGACACCTTTTTATAATCCGATCCACTGATCGGCTCTATCACTTTCATCTTAAGTCGTCCACGCCATGACAGCCCTCTTAATTCCACATAATCAAGTGCCGTATCTGTCAGTATTTCTCCGATAATCCCTCCATACTCCGTATCCATGACATAAATATAATTTGAAAAGGTCAACTCTGGTCTCCAGTTACACCGCGCAATCTGCAAGACAAAATTCTTATCGCCATTCAGATCCACTGTCAAATTCGCATCCTTTACAGCGCCAATCTCTCGTAAATCCTGATCAGCCAGTATTACCATTTTGCTTCCCTCCTCTCCAAGAACAGAGTAAGATCAAATCCGAATTCCCCCGACCAGTTGATCTTCAGCAAACCAGACGGAAGTTGTTCAAAAATTGATTTTCCCAAAGCTCGATCATGAAACAGGTTTTGAACTGTTCCATTCACGAGATATTTCTGCACAGTATAATCGCGGCTGTCGATAATCATATACTCTTCCTTTTCGAGCGTCGCAAAAACTTCAATAATTTGCTCATTAATTAAGATACGTGGATTCACACACGGACCATACACTATCATCTGATAATCGTTTGATCCGATATGATCAACTTCCCATACTGCAGTTCCTTTTCGCGCGTCCGTAAAATCAAATGAGAAATCAAACGGAAAATCCAAGCCTTCTAATGCACTGGCTTCTGTCTGCGGATAAAATGACCTGCTTTCCACCATCACCCATGATAACTTTTCTGCCGTAAATGACAGTTCGGTTTCGATAACTGTAAATGACTTCCAAGTAACCTTCTTCGACGCTTTGATCCTGCATGGGAGATATGTACCATTCACATGCAGCTTTCCAAATTTTCCAGTTTCGGCATCAACGCCAAGAACACGATATAACCGCTCCATATTTTGGGATACATCTTCCTTGTTGGCGCCAAAAACATCAAGCTGCACAGTCCTAATAAATCCCCCGACATCATCCTCCCATTCTGCATCAAACCAGTCAGCCTCTGCAGTAAGAAATGGATAAGACAGCAGATTTAGTATTTCTCCTTTAGAATTTTCATAGTATGCTTTTATCATATCCGTGGTATCGCTCCTTTCGGCAGTGACTTATCGATCCTCTCTGTTCCCAAATAAATTGGCGCAGGCTTTTGCTTCTGCACTCCTGCTGCAGTATATTTCCCAACCGCTTTTGCAAGCCGATTTATTTCTGTATCGGATAAGTGCAGCATCATTTCCTCCTGATGTTTATTTAGGATCATACTGTTTGTTTCAATTCCAAAAGATCTTGTTACCCTCGCAGCATTCAACGCCATCGTTTCTCTCATTCGATCTGTCACGCTGGACATATCAAGCGATTGCAACGCTACATCCGTAAGAACATTCGATGCTTTTCTTACGCGTTTTTTCTCACCGACAATTCCAAGCCCAAATCCCAGACCGAAATCCTTACCAATCCTAAATGCCTTTTTTGATGGCGAATGGGAGTCGAGCGTTGCTTTTGCAGACGCTAACGCTTCTGCTGCCAAATTTGCGGCTGCCGCAATTCCCTGACCGACCCACGCATAGATTCCGGATACAAACCCTGAACCGAACCCATATCCTGCATCATATCCTGTCTTTGACCTTGCCCCCGAATCTGCGCTGTCGCTGATTGTTCTACCTGCTGTCTTTACGCGTTCCGACTGACTCTCCATTCCTTCCGCATATTTTGACGCCGAATCCTTACCGGTTGACTTAAGTGTTCCATCCTCGCTTTCGATTGCCGCGATCATCGCCTGCATTCCGCTTTTCGCTTCCTCGCTTAGATTTCCCGCGAGATCTGCATTTTTCATCGCGGCAAGCAATTTCTGTGCGCCATCTGCACCGACACTTTCAAGCAATGATTTCATGTTTTCAGAGGATGTCCCGATTGTATTAAGCGCAACTCCCATCGCATCCGCCGTACTATCGATCGTAGACTGCTGCACCTCTGCAAGCCCTTGTTCCTGCGCCGTAAGGATCGACAATAAAGAATCCCCAGTTGTCTGCGCCTGTTCAAGAGCTGCTTTCGACCCGGAATCCAAAGTCGTATCCAGTCCGCTTTGTATTTCCGCCAATGCGCGGTTAATTTCCTCTGTACTGCCACTCATAACAGCCTCTGTCAGTTTGTTATAATCAGCGATTACTTTCTGATTATCTTTTACAGCTGCTTGATTTTCCTCGAAAGCTTCTTTTTGTACTTTTAGTTCATTATTGACACCCTGCAACTCATCTTTGATTTCGGCGTACCTACTTGCATCCGCATAGTTTGTCGATTTCGCTAATTCTGCCGCTTCTGCTTCCAGTGCAAGCTTCTCATCTTGGAGTCGGTTTACATCATTGTAGGACTGCGCCAGTTTTGCTACATTTTCAGCCTGCTCTTGGATTGCCTGTGCATATTCGCTTTCCATCGAATCCATAACCGCCTGTGCTTTTTTCGCGGCAATCAGATCATGAATTGATCCCGTAAGCTGTTGATAATTACTAATCACTCCATCTGTAAGAGCGATCTCCATTCCAAGCGCGCTCGACAGTTCACCGGCGATATAATTCGCCCTTGCCTCATAACCGTCCTTTACACGCCCATTTTCATCGGTGATTTTTGTCAGCTCGTTCCATAAGGACTCAGCTTGATCTATTTCCACAGTGCTGGCGTTAATCGTTTTCTGACGCGCAGCTGCCTCTTCCTCAATGTTTTTAATTGCTTCTTTAGACGCTTCGATATTTTCTTTTTGATTCTCCGTTAGTTCTCCTGTAGCAGATGCTGCGCGCTTCTGAGTAAGTGCATACGCGCCAATTCCAGCAACAAGAGCCCCGATTGCAGTAACGAGCAGTCCGATCGGGTTTGCCTTCATGACGGCGTTCCAAGCAGCCTGCGCCGCCGTCGCAAGTTTAATCTTTCCGGTGCACACGCCAACAATCATCTCTTTTGCTGTCAGTGCTCCGGAGGCTGCAAGAACTTGAAGAGCATTCGCTTTTTCTGCCGCGGACAACATTTTCGCTGTCGCTGCCAAAGTTTTGGCTGCTTTATTTGCACTTGTCAATACCTTATAGCCTTTAAATGCTACAAAAGCTGTTGTTGCAGATGCGGCAAGCAAATCCAAGTGATCTCCGGCAAAATCTAAGGTTTTCGTAAGCGGAGGAAGCGCAGCATCTGACAGTTTCCCAACAACATCGATTACATTTTCTAACGTATTTACAGCCGTTTTCCCGGCTTTTTTTAACCCGCCTGATTCCAACGATTCGGAAAGTGCATTAATCGCCTTTTCCGCCGGTTTTCGTAAACTGTTCGGAAGCAACTCCGCCAAACCACTGGCCAGCGCGTCTGCTACATCCCCGGCAGCTCCAAGCAATTTTCCTTTATTGTTTACGATACCGGATGCAAACGACTCGATAAAGCTAACCGCCGCATCGATCATTTCCGGGGCATGTGATGCCGCTGCTACTGCAAGATCGGCAAATTCATTTCCCGCCACATTCACAGCCGCTGCAATTCCTCCGTCTGTCAATGCGTCTGTAATGTTATTTACACTTTCTGTTGCACTTTGTGCTGCCTCTTTTAAGCCTCCTGACACCTTTTCGTAGAAGACGATCGCAAGACTTTCCGCTGATCCGCCAAGCTGCTCCACCGCTCCTTTTAAGTTATCCTGCATCGTTTCAGCCGCAGCTTTCGCTGATCCGTCACAGGTTCGATAAGACGCTGTCAGTTCATTGATCTTACCTTCGCCCTCATTGATCAACGCCAACATTCCCGAAAGCGATTCCTGCCCATAAAGAGTAACAAGGTAATTATTCTTCTGCTCGTCCGTCATTCCGGCCATTGCATTCCGAAGCATTCCAACCTGATCAGACAAGGATTTCATTTTCCCATCTGCATCATAGAAAGAAATACCTAGGTCATCCATAGCGTTCTGCATATCATCTGTGGGCTTAGACAATCTTGAAATTGCTCCGCGGAGCGTTGTTCCGGCTTGACTTCCCTGTATGCCGGCATTCGCCATAATACCGATTGCCGCTGCTGTCTCCTCAAAAGATAGTCCTGCCGACCGTGCAAGAGGCGCTACATACTTCATCGCCTCTCCGGTTTCTGCCACAGAGGAATTTGTCCGGTTCGCATTTTCCGCAAGGACGTCTGCCACGTGTCCTGCATCAGAGGCGGCAAGACCAAAGCCCCTCAGCGTTGACGCTGCAATATCAGAACTACTTGCCAAATCCTCTCCCGATGCCGCTGCCAAGTCAAGAAGTCCCGGCATTGCCTCCATTGTTTCCATTGTCGTAAATCCTGCCGCCGCAAGGTTTTCCATTCCTTCTGCTGCCTGTGATGCCGAAAACGATGTTTCTGCACCAAGCTCGATTGCCTGTGCCTTTAACTTTTCAAATTCTTCTCCTGTAGCACCAGAAATTGCTTTTACACGCGACATCTGCGATTCAAAATCAGCGCCGGTTTTGGCTGCCGCAGTTGCGACTCCGGCAAGTGCCGTCGCTGTTCCTGTTATTGCGGCGGCTGCTACTTTTAATCCTTTTTTAGCAACATTGCTTATGCGTTCCACTGCACCACTGATGCTGATACTCGACCACTCCCAATGCTTATATGCAGAAGTTGCCGACATACCAGATGATCGCTCAATTTCACTCCACGCTTTTTTGAATGCATCGCTCGCATTCATTCCCTGTTTCCGATATTCTGCCGCAAGAGTTGCCGCTTGAGCCTTCATTGATTTTTCGGTATTTTTTAACCCTTTTTCTATCCCCGACGAATCCAAATCGGTTTCGATTACAACTTTTCCGTCTGCCATTTCATCACCTGCCTAACAATTTGCTCACGTCTCCTCCGTGAATCAGCGCTTCTTCAATCAATCTTTCCTTTTCGCTCATCGGTGGAAGTTTTTGTTCTAATCCATAATATCTCTGCATCGCTCGGTAAAATTCCTGTTCGGTTTTGGATAGATTCTTATTCCCTGTGTCGATCGTCCGGTACTCCATCACCTTTTGCAACCTCGTACCGTTTCCAAGGTTTTCTAGAAGAATCATGAATTTCCACCAGTGCATATCGGATTCCTGTAGATCGATTCCGTATTGCTGCATAAATCCCGCATAAATCAGATCTGCATCTTCTTCAAAATCAAATGGCTGCTTATCATTCAATCCTGCAATCTTACTTGGGAACTTCCGCTTAGACGGTTCTCGACCACAGGAGAAGAACCAAAACATTTGATCCACATGCTCCTCGGAGAAAATTTTCTGTTTTTGATAAAATAAGAGCAGGATTTGCAGAAGTTCCTCTTGAGAAAGTTCTGTTTTCCCGCTCTGTATTTCATAGCATTTCAAAATTGTGCGAAAATCAGAGGACACCGGACAGTCTACCCCATTTACCCACACACTTTTCGGAAACGCTTCCGTCAGCACGCTCATCGTTTTTTCAAGGCTTCTATCTTATCCATTTCTTTATCAAAAGCCTCATTCTGTCGGATCTGTTCCTCTACAAGCAAATTGAACGCCGCAATATATTTCAGCAGGTTATTTCCTGACCCACAAACCTTTTCGCCAGTTCCTTCTCCAAACACATCATCAAAAAACTGCTTTATTGTACCACACAGATATTTGTTTTTTTCCTGCTCTGATCCTTTCGGACTATTTTCTTTGATATGGGAAATCTGCTCCAACCCATCATAATAACACTTGACCCTATCCGTCTGATCGCTGTCATATATGTCAAATTTCAATTCTACTCCATTAATCTGCATTTGTTGTCTCTCCTTTCTCGGATTATCTCCAAATTACGCCGTAGCTCCATTTTCTGTAAATGTCTTTGTCGTCGTGTCGAACGATCCCTCTACCCAGTCAGATACAGCGAGAAGATTTCCAGAACCCTGAATCTCTCCGTCATTGTCTGAAAAGTCAGCAACTTCGATTGCCACTCTTCTGCGCTTTGCTTCGAATGTATTCTGTTTATCAGCAACCGGTTTGTTCATATAGACTTTCACATACAGTGTTTCTGCTTCTGCTCCGGTTTTCTCATTCTCTCCGATGTCTACAATAAAGGCGATTGCTTTTTCCGAACGGATCAAGTCAAATTCCAATGGTGCTGTCCATTCATAAGATCCTATGGACTGCGTTGCTGACTTCTGATTCACGTATCTTTTAGAAGATGTCTTCGCCGCTGGAGAATTATCCAACTGCGTTACTCCAAACCCAAGCAGTTCATACTGCGGAGACCCAGTCCCCCCACTCACATCAATATAATCCGGCTGCTGATATCTTTGTTCTACTCCACCTTTTGTTCCTGCTGTAACAGCTGCTGCCATCACACGAGTCACTTCGCTACTACCCATTGTTCTACCTCCGTTTAAAATAAATAAATTGACATTGTATCCTGTATTGGCAACTTGTTCCCTCATTATCGTATAGATAACCGTTTGTTGTTGCCCTGATTGATTTACTCTGTAACTGACCGGATAATACCGGAAGAATTCCCTCTCTTGTGCAGTCCTCCAGCCAGTCAGAGAATTTCTCATAAAACTTCGCAGTGTCCTCATTTTCTGCCGGTCCATACAGTTCTCTGGAGCACAGTGAAAATACATACCGCCTCACGGAATCTCCATTTGCATACCTCTTTACGATCGGGTCTGCCGGAGTTTCTTCAATGCTGTACATCGTTGGTTGATCTTCGAGTACATCCATATTCACTACTGGGAATGTTGCCTGCTCGAATTCTTTCAGAAAAGGGCAGGTTTCTATAAATTCCTTTACCTTTACCGCTACGCTCATTTTGCCTTACCTCCACAAAAAGCAGCTACCTCCCGAACAATTTCCTTGCCGCGGTCTGCCCACATACGCTCTGTCCAATGCGATCCACGCAACCCATCACCTTTATGCTCGTAATACTGCCTTCTCGCATAAGGAGTGTTATAGGTAATGCTTGTTTTTGTTTCTACCGCCGTATCCTTTAACTTACCGGATCGTTTCGGAACGTATGGATCGGATAATCTGCGTACTTCATGGGTAAAGAACCTCTGTCCTTCCCCGTTCTTGTTCAGACTTCTCTTGAGCAAGATTTTATCTGCAGGGTCTATCTGCATTCTGATTCGTGCCCCCATTAAGATCCCCCTCCTATCCGGATGTGCTTTGAACCGCCGAAGAAATTCTCGGAATGATTCAATACTTTACCGACAATGCCGACTGCATTTTTGCGTATCTCATCAATACCGCTCACGTTTTCCCCTGTCCATCTTCCAATCATAAAGAAGTCACCATTCTGCACAGTCCATTTGCCTGAGACGCCACTGCTCTTCCGGAATTCTGACGCTGAAATCCAGTTTTCGCATTTCTCATACGGTATGCGAATTTTGTACGCATCAGCACTGTTCAACCCACCATTTACAATCTCTGTCTTCTGATCCGCATGAAACCATACGGCGTCAATGTAATGAGGAACATACACGATTTTCTTAGACTTCTTATCCGAAAACGCATTGAAGATCGTAATACCCGTATTAGTCAGCATTACTCCACCCCCAGATATAAAAATCCGGTATTCATCAAATAACATTCCGCAACACCGTACAGTTTCTTGCGTAACACTTCTTGCGGGTTCTGACCGTCTGCAATCTCAGTTACATAAGATACGGAATATCCGTCCGTGCTCTCCGACTTCTTGATACTCTCATCTCCCTGTTTCTCAACTTTGTAGATTGCCTCCGCCATATCGCAGAGACAATTCTTTACAATGTTGTCATAAGGCTGTCCTTCGAGTTGATTAAAAGTGAACGAATGCAGATACATTTCCGCTTTTTTGATCACATACGAGAATTCATTTTCAGGGATCACACGCCCTCCATAATGATCCGTATAATAATTGTAAATCACTTCCTGCATACGATCCCCCATTCTTATGCTGCTGCAGTATGCACATAGATAGCCACTTTCTTATTATCTTTCGCTTCTGCGATACCTACGGTACGATATCCAAATTTCCAAGCATCTGCATCCTGGTTCGCATCCGGTGTAATAATCTTAGATACAGTGTGTTTCTGATTCTGAATTACTGCATTCTTGTCAACAATTAAGAAATCAATCTTTTTACCACCTGTTGTTGTAAATCCACCGGCTCCAGAAGCTGTAAGAGTCACTTTGTCATAAAAACGTCCTTCTGGCACCTCGATAACACCTGCCCAACCATCAAGCACCTTCTTAGATGCTGTAGTGTCAAGATCCTCGATGTCCCCTTTAAGCTGTGCGGAAATGTACAAATAACAAGTTTCCGGCTTTGCTTCCGCATTTTTAATAGCGGTTTTGCCTTTTCTAATCGCTGCAATTCCAGCTTTCGCGTCTGCGATCGCTTCCGCAACCTTATTTTCAGATGGTGCATATCCTGCATAAGATGAAAGTCTCCAAGCATCAAGTTCCGGAACGACCTGTGTCCTCAAAAATTCTCCGGAAAGACGCCCGAAGGCAACACCTGCAGATTCAATGTTGTCCATCGCATCTACAGTAAACATACGGCCACGATCATAAGTACACTTCTTAGTCTCGTACTCAAGCGTGACGTCACCTGCAACATATCCTGTCTGCTTATTGTAATTTGCAAGACCGGACATCGTCATTTTCGGAATCAAAATTTCATTTGCGTTCGCACCCTCTTTTACAAGTTCGTTCGGTCCGTCCAAAACGGCTGTAAGAGATGCCAGTTTATAAACTTCATCAAGCATAGTAGCATACGCTTTTCTTAATGCAATCGTATTTGCCATATCTTTTTACCTCTCTCTTTCTAAAAATAAAAATTATTTGTTTGTCGGAAGTCCCATAGCTGCTCTGATTGCTGACAGATTATCTCCGCCAACATCAGCACTGCCTCCGGTTGCTCCGACTGCGTTCATAAATGGTTCGTCAGAACCAAACAAATAAGCATCGGACTCCTTCACGGTTTCCAATGCCTTCTTAATGTCCTCAGACTGGTTTTTTGATGCTTTCAATGCTTCCATATCAAGCATAGCCATGACTGCTTTTTCATTTCTTCCACCGGCTGACTTGATAGCCTCTTTGACGGTATCGGAGAAAATGCGGTCTGCTTCTTTTGCAGCGTATTCTTCATCCTTATCCTTCAACTGCTTGTTCAAATTTTCAATTTCACTCTGCATGGCTGCCGGATCTACATCCTTGAACTTTTCCAAAGATTCTATTGCAGTTGCAAGCTGGTCTTTGTAATTGCCACGCTCTCCCTCGGCTTTTGTAGTCTTTGCCTGTTCCGCAGCAACGTCCTTTCCATTTTCTGCCATGATTTTGTCAACAACATCCTGTTCCAATCCAAGTCCTTTTAAAAATTCTGCCTTCATATTACACTCTCCTTTCTTCCGTTCTTTTACGTCTGCCGGAAAAAGACAATAAAATAAGACGCGTCACCCTGCGTCTCAACGGGAGATAACTGGATCACCATTCCTTTCCTACATCCTGTTCAAAAAGTTTCATGACAATCCTCCTTTCTTAAAAATGGGTATAAAAATACCACTCACTCCGAAGAATGAATGGTATTAATTACTAGAATGTCTCTGATGAAGAATTTCATCATACAGTCTATACAACTTCTTACCTAAATTATTAACAGTTTCTTGATGATCTAAACCTCTATATACAATTTCATCGTTTACTAAAAGTTGCAGTTCTTTTATATCGGACACTTCTAACTCTTTTGCATCAGAATCTATTTTCCTTTGGCTTAAAATCAAAGATTGTGCATCTTCAACTTCTTCTAAGAGAAGTTTCGACATCTCATTATTTAATTTTATGATCATATCATCGCCTCCTACTGCGGATTACACTGAATTAAAATTCCTGTATTGGGATTTACCGATACAATGCACCTATCTGTAACAAATTTAACACTGTCAGGATCTCTCTTTCTTGTTCTGACTCCCCCGTACAAAAGTGCATACCATATATCCTCAATATCAACTCCACTTCTTGGTCTCTCGGTCTTCGGGTCTTCTTTTGTACCTATGACACGTTCTATAAAATGTTTGCTCTGTCCTGAAATCTTTATCCCATTGGATGTCTTCATGCCAACAAGCTCTTTTTCTATTCTGTCATGCAATTTTTTGTAGTTTTTAAATCCGGATAATGGGGATATCATTCCGTTTGCAACAGAATTTTTATAATCTGTCAACAAATTAAACTCTTTAGGTTCATTATACTTCATCTGCCGGAAATCAGCAAGGCTGCCGACATCATCTCCAAGTATATTTCTGTACCGGTAATACTGCTTTGAATCTCTATCTGCATTTCGAATCATGTCAGCTGTATACCGCGCATTCTGTTTCTTTGAATTTGTGGCTACTCTTCCGCGCATATCGTAATAGATACGCTCTCTTTCTTCTGTCAGCCCCATCTTCTTACAGAACCGGCTATACTCATTCAACTGCCCTTGATACTTGGCTCTTGCAATCATCACATCATCCGGATCAGCGTCACCCTTCTTCAATAGCTCAACCTTTTCACGCTGCGCCCGCATACAGGTCTCCATCTGTCTCTGACGTTGCTTTGCTTCATACAGAGTATATTCTTTGCCGTTAAAGCTCTTCGGCGTGTTTTCCTTGCGATTCTGCTCTTCCAGCCATTCATCCGTCCAGTTCCGAACAGAAATGCCGGGAACAAAAGGATAATACATATGATAACAATTCGCACCGAGTAGCCCGGTCACAGTTCCAAGACCACACACCGTCGTAAGTTCTTCTTTGCTATATACTCTGCCCTGCCACACCGCATGAGTTGGACGAGCTCCGGCGTGCCATTCCACCTCGAAATGCTCCGTTCCGAGCTTTTCAGCGTTCATTTCAGATATCTTTCCTGACAGTTGCGATACCCCAGTCATAACGGCTCTACGAGCTGCCACATCGATTCGGTTTGCTCTTCCGGATGCATAATCGATCTGCCGTAGCCCGCTATTGGTCAGCTGCGTTACTACCCTTCTTATGACTGTATTATAGTCAAATGCTCCCGAAACAATATCCATACAAGCAGCATCAAGATATTTCTGATACACCTGCGCCAACGGAGTCAATACCGGTTTCCCTGTTCCGTAATCCAAATAAAAGCCAAGAGAATTTGTTATATTTTTCAAGTCCTCACTGCTCTGTCTGATAAGCGCCTCTGTTATCTGCTGCAGCTCCTCATTCTCTTCGTAAGGAATAAATTCTGCATTAACCTGTTCGTATACTTCCTTATTCCGAACATATTCCCAGTCTATTACCTTGTCATATAGCTCAAACATCTCCGGATAAGATTTATTCAGTGTTTCTTTCAACATCTGCTCAATGTCCTCAGAAGAATATCCCAGAATCCGCAATCTGTTTATCTGCCAGTCAGCAGTGCTCGTTATTTTTCCCGTCTTTCGGATCCGGCGAACGATATCTTCCATGATCCGAATTTCTAGATCAGAGAAGTGTTTCTCGATCTGACGGGACAACCGTTTCTTGTAGTCTCCTCGCAATTAGATCACCTACTCCATAACTTGATTCTGCGCCGGAACATTTGCCTTTGCAGTCTCTTCATCTTCACCGTACCATTTCATACGATATTCCCAGTGATGCATAAAGCCTGCCGCCACATCTGCCATATCCTGCTTTCTTTCTGTCTCTTCATCTGTCAAAATAGAATCGTTGAATTTACAGGAAAACTCATACCCGGAATTCAACATGCTGTTGTAAAAGGCAAGTCCTGCGGCGAAATCTTCCAAACAATCATACAGATTGTTCTGAATTGCCGTTACCCGGTTATACTTCCGGTTCTTTGATACTTTTATCTCTGTTGCTGTCTTAGCGACTTCCTGCACATCCGATAAATCTCCGTAAGCCAAGCCAACAGAAAATTCAATTTCTCGCTTATACTCTTCAAGTCCACGCTTAAAGGCTTCGTCTCGCATTTCCGGAGAATACTCTTTCAGAAGCTCCTGATCTTTCCCTGCTTCCAAATTCAAACCTCGGTAAAGCCTTTTATTAAGCCTTGCCATTCCAAATCTTCCGGTTGATTTATCCTGTTTTAACGCTTTGCCATCGACATGGATGGCGCGTTCCCCAGATTCATACTCCCAGTCAAGCCTTGCCCCCTGGATGTCCGCCTTTTTAATTAGATCTGTTGCCGAATCGTATACAGAGACACCGCATGCCGAACCGTCAACTTTATTTTTAATCGGATTCCGGTAATAACCAAAATCCATTCGATTCATTCCCGGATATGTAACAGGTCCCGGATTGATGTTCAACCATTCTTCTACTGCTTCCAAACTACACGGAAGACCGATATCACTTGCTGTCTGAGAATGAAAACATTTATTCTCTATGGTCAAATTTCCGTTTATGAAATAATGTCTTTCAAACCGCGTGAAGTAATCCGTATCTCCGACTTTCTTCACTGTCAGAAAAGCTATATCATTCGGTTTTCCATCATCTCCAAAGCTGATTGGAATGATCTTATCCGCAGATATAAATTCAGCAGTAGCTTCTCCGAGCGGTTTCAGGACAAATGATCCAAGTGCAAGACCTTCCTGTAGATTCTCATTCAGACTTGAAATATTCTTCTGATAAATCTTGTCCAGCCGCTCATTGCTAAGGTTCGTTTCCATCTCTACCAAAACACAATCTGCAAATTCCCTACAAATACCCTCTTCTATGCCCAAAGACACAATACTGTCAGTGATCCAGTCTGCCTGTCCATTCAGCATCTGTTTCCACTGGTTTATGGCATTGATCATGTTGTCAGAAAGTGTGATATCCTTGCCGACGATCTGTTTTAATGTCGTATATCCAAACATCCGCATGAATCCTTTCCAAAATCTTTTAAATCCATCAAACATCTTCCACCTCTTCAATCAGATATTTCATATCACGTTCAATCGTGTATTCAAACGCATCCAAGCTGTCAATATCAGTGCTGCCATCATCCAGGCGCTCATCCTTTCCGATAACTTCTTTGTCCCACACAGCATCGGATAGAGCTGTTTTTAAACTCTCACAATCTTTTGTAATAAAAAACCGCCCCGCTCCCATGAGCTTGACGGTACATCTGATTCTGTCATTTATCGTTGCTTTTTTTGCCTTACGAACCGATATCCAAGGATACTGTTTCTCCACTGCGTTCCGGATAGAATTTCCAAGAACCGTCTCCGCATTATCATAATAAACGGTTTCCACATTGCAATATTCCACATAATCTCCGTGTCGGATAACAACCCCATATTCTTCAATCACTTCTCCAACAAAGTCGCAAAACATCTTGTCCAGCATATTGCTGTCTATATCCTCATTTTCATCCTTTGCCATGATTCTACGGGATTTTAGTGCGATTACATCTCTGTAATTGTCTGTATATCCTCTGGCAACAAAAGAATGACCGGACTGATTTCCACCAAAGTCCAAGCCGATCTCTATGGATGTGATATCTTCTTTTCGGAATTGCTTACGCTCCGGATCAGGCGATAATTCGTCCACAATCTCACACAAAAATAATTCTGGATTATCGGCAAATCTTTTATAGATTGCTCCTTCAGCCCTTTTCCATAGCCCCAGTATCAGACGGTCGTAATAAATTGTGCCCTCATATTCTTTGCAGAGCTGCTGCACAAATTCTTCCGGCAAGAAAGGATTGTCAAAAATGGTGTATCTCTGCAGATAAATATCCAGCTCTATGTTATCCAGAAACTCTTTTAGCCAGTGTGTAGGATGCTCCGGGTTACATGATCCATCAAAACAAGAATATGGTTTATCAAGACGAGATTTCAACATTTGGAACACTTCCTTGTTCCACTTTGCCACCTCGTCTCCGTAGCAATACTTAATGGATGCCCCTTGAATCTTTGCCACTTGACTGACCTTTTCCGCTCCCAGACAGTAAACATCCTCTCCACAGATCCGCGCTACATTCCGGTTATTGATCGTTCCGATCAACTTGTCTGTATAAATCTCTCGCATCGGCTGCAAAACATTTCGTTCGATAGACTCTTTCGATACGCCAAGAGTCACATTTAATCCTGGCTTGCCTGCACGCTCTCTGATCCGGAAAGGAATCACAAACGCAGTGTCGACATAAGACTTTCCGGATCGCACAGCTCCGGATTTAATATTCCAACGATGCGTCGCATTCACAATATACTCATTCTGTTTCTTGCTTAACTGCATTATCACGCACCTCTTTTAGTATCTGATCCAGTTTATCAAGAGCCTCTTCCGTTTCATTTTCACCAGTAACCGCCTGCTTGCGTGCTTTCTTAAGCTCTGTATCTGCTTCACGGTTCAACCGGTTCTCGTCAGGCTCAGAAGACTGGCCAGAGTATTTTGCAACAAAGGTGGCTGCCTTCGTATCTCCAGCCAACGCCTCTTTAATCTGCGCCATCAAAAGAGCTGACTCTAAAGTGCACTCAACACCAAGTGCCTCTAGAACCGGCTTCCATTCTTCACTATCTATTTCAGCGGTAAGCAGCATGTTCAAGGTCTTCCGGAAATCTGCTTTTCGGCGTCTCGCCTCACCGCTTGCTTTACCACCTTTTGATGTAATAATCCGTAGTTCGTCCGTTGTTCGATGATCAAATCCTTTATCCTTTATGTTTTCATAACCTGCCACTTCACCACCTTCCTCTACTTAAAATTTTGCATTAGAAAAGACACCCCGGAGGGTGCCTGTTACACAACTTCAAACACTATTGCATTAATAAAATTTTCAGGTTTTCTATAGAAGTCTCTGTTTTCTTCTTCCACTTTCATATCAATCTTTCCAAAATATTTGTAAACCTCTATTGCATATCTTCCTCTACGAGGGAATTCAAATTCTTTTACGTCCATCATAATTGGAAATCTATGTGTTATTACTCCCTCATTGTTTTTTATCAATCCAAGTTGTGCAATGAAAAACGGAAGAATGTATGACGGTTCTCCTCCTAATGTTCTTATATAAAACCGAAATGATAATTCGCCTCCACTCTTCGGTATTTCAAACTCTACAAAATCAACATTGCAAACAAAAGAAAAATCAACCATATTATCTGAATTCATACTTAAAGTTTCTTTTATTCCAGTAAGTCCCGCTATTTTTCCTCCATACTCGTTGTACCCATCGCAAATAAACATCCCTGCATTCAGTTTATTCAGATACCTACTCATTTTATCTCCTCCCAGTTACTTGCATATTCTCCTGTTTGTATCTTTCCTTCAAAAGATTTATCTATCCCTCTATACCCGACATTTCTTATGTCAGAAAATTGCTTATTCATATCCAATCGCAATTCAGACAGTTTTTCCTCTATATCGCTTTTAACTTCATTCATAATTTCAATAGTCTCTTTTTGTACTTCATTTGACTGTTCAACATTATAAAAGCTTAGAATCAGGGAAATAATACCTAAAATAAGCGCTGCCATTCCAACAACAAGACTTACCCACTCATTCATAACTGACAGACTTAATTCTTCTTTCAAACAGAAGCTTGATATAAATAATGCAGCGATACTACCACTCAAAACAAATGCAAGTAATTTCCACCAAAAACTTTTCCAAAAATCAACTGCGTTTTTCAATGTTTCTTTCACCTTACATCTTTCCTCCTCATTAGTATATGAGGATATTATAACATTTTTCATCTGATACGCAAACAAAAAACGCCCTGCAATCCCGCGGAGCGTCCTCTGTTTTGGTTTGTGCAAGAGTAGGGGGAAGAGCCGCAGGCGCTTTGCCTTTTGGCTCTAGTATTATTATACATATGCTTTTTATGCGTGCTATGCGTTTTCTAAATAATCATCAATTCTTCTGCTCACACAGCTCTGATCTAAATGTACCGCTTTCGCAACCGCCTTCTGTTTTCTCCCCTCGACGAAGCACATCCTGAAGATCCGCCTTGTAATGCTATCAGTTATCGCTTCCACCCATTCCTCTATCTCCACACATTCCTGCTCCAGCTGCTCCTTCCGCCGCTGATCCCGGTCCTGAAGGCGATCATACTTCTCCTTGTCGAATCCTACCACACCCTGTGGCATGGGATATCCCTTGCTGTAATCAAAGATTACGTCATTCCCTATCAACCCCTCATCTCTCCATCGGTTTTTGAGTATGTAATCCAGCTCCAGGATCTCATCCTTTTTACTCCGGTATCCCTGGAGCAGCTCCTTTGTTATCTCCATCCGCATCACTCCTTAATCCACATCGTCTCTGTAAATATTCCCACGTTGTCTCCCGCCGGATCTGCTGCCCCTGCGCCCGGATCAGCGCGGCAGCGCTAGGTTCGTTTGTATTGCTCAATGTATCAGCTCCTTTTTCGGTCTGCCACGTTTCCGCATCCCTTTTAATCCATACGCTTTCACTCCAGCTATAACCGTTGCTACTGATATGTCTAACAAATATGCTATTTCTACGTTCGACTTTCCTTCATTCACGTATTTTTTCAGTTTCTCTACGTCGTAACACTTTCTGTACATTCGTTTCCGTGATCCGTCTTTTCCCGCATCATGTAACCCTATTCTCATCTTTTCAAGAAGCCCGGTATACCCTTGCCCCGGCCGGAGGCTGGCTCCTTTCTTAGTTATTTCAATTCGATTCCATCAGCACAGTTTTAAAATCCTCTACGCTTTCAACGTAACCATCGTTGTACGCTTCAAGCTGTTTATGCCCTTTTTCTTTATCATCGTTATTCCTCCCAGTATTCAATCACATATTCAATCTGCTGAATTCTGCCTGTTCTTCTGTGCATATTTAAGAAACTCCACCAGCTCCGTTTCATTGTTCTGGAACCGATTATATACTTCGTGTCTCTGCCATTTTGATACGCATCCCTTCTTCGGGGGTTCCGGTCCTCCAACAAGATGCATGAATGAAGAAATATATTCCCCATGCCATTCCGTAGCTGGTTGAGTATACTCTTCCACGATCAGCCTGGCACCATTTTCGAAGTCATATTTGTAGTACTTAGCCCCGATATTCTTATCCTCATACCAGAGTCCCCACACCTTATAATCCCGCAGCCAGGCTTTCCGCTGGTCATTGTTCTTGAAGATCGGCAGCTCTGGCTGTTGCGGCTCAGGAATATCAACCGCATCCAGATCACTGATCATTCCTGCAAGTGCCCCAACAAGAAGTTTCTGTTTTCTCGCCCGGATATCATTCTCTGAATAGCATGAGCATGAGAGTATCAGATCCAAATTGTTCTTCGCCTTGTCCAGTTCTTCCTGCAGGAGTTCAATATCGCTCTGATCAGACTCTTCTCCTAGCGGATTCATATCCACCACCGGTTCGTCTTGTTGCGACGTCGCAACGGCTGAATCTATCCAGCCACATCTGCTGTTACAGTCATCATCGCATTGTCCACAGCACTCTACGCCGTCCTTTCCGCAACATACGCAATTCCCGTTCGTGTTTTTCCCTGTAATACATCCTCTGTTGATCGGGCTTGTTTTCTCTTCTTTCTCTGATTTCTGCGCTTCCTGCGCTTTCTCCAAAGACACATCATTCCACATAGACTGTATAGCTGCATTCAGATATTCCCGGTCTGTTTCATCCGGTTTCTTCAACCTTTTTACCTCCGGTTCCACCGGCTTCCGCACTTCCCTGATCTCCTTCACAGTCATGTCCGACGTCACCGCCTCGATCTGCTTATCATCCAGATACATCATCTCCTGGAGCTGGCTTTTCTCAAAGTGCCGAAACTCTTCCGCCAGCACCGGACTATTGCCTCCCTGGCTGAACTTATCATTCATGGACATCCACCTGGATGCGGTAGACTTCTTGATCCCGTAATTATCCTCCGCAAACTCCCAGATGCTCTCATATCCATCTTCCCGGTAGAGTTCGTGGTCCCGGATATATTTCATGTAATATCCTGCCGCAATGAAGTTCTTCTTCATGTAGTCCAGCTTCTCCTGCAGGATGCCCTTTGCCTCCTGATAGGTCATATTTTCATACCATCTGCTTAACTCATCCATTATTTTCCCTTTCTGCATTTCATACCTTTATGGAAGTACATTTTCGATCCACGTTTTGTCCTGACATAATCATAATCGCCAACAATTAATTCACCACACAGATGACATATCTTCGCATCGTCCGCTTTCATCTGCTTTGTTTTCTTTTTTTTCATTACAACCACTCCTTAACTTGCCCTACAATCCCTGACCATGATGCTTTCTGATACCAGATGAACTGTAAAACAGTCTTATCGTCCTTATATTTCTCTTCCAGCGCATAAGCCGCAGCATTGATGTGCCTTACACTATAGTCTTTGAGATATTCTTTGTATGCTACCCACAGTGTGTTGTACACATTAGACAGCTTCTCATGTAATGCTCTTACTTTATCGTCCATAATCCCTCCAAAGTTACAAAAGTTACAAGAATCATTATCCAGTTACATATCACTTGTAACCACTACAGCCCTTATGTTTACTGGACTTGACGGCATTTTTGCGATACGGTTACAAGGTTACAAGCGTTTCCCTTACGCGCGGAGAACTTTTTTTATTTAAAATCAATTTTCGATTTAAAAAAATATATTATTCCTATATGTGAAATGCCGTGTAACCGTGTAACCTATGTAACCCGTAACCAGTTATTTAAACGGCAGTTCCTCCTGAATGTCCGCATCCTCCACGCTCTGAAATCCATTTTCATCTATGGATGCATCCATTTTTATAAAGACGCAGCGGATCGTCTTTCCCTCTGCTTTCTTAACCTTCGTTAACTGCCCACCCTGCGTCTGGATCAATCCGTTCCGGTCGGCCCAGGATAGGAATGCTTTCCGGGAAAATCCACCTTTTTTGCAGATTGAATCAAATATATTGTTATAAATCACCGCATACCCGTGTTCGATCATTCCCCATTTCTCGTTAGTTTGAGACATGGCGTCAAACTTGGCCCGATTGATGTCGACCTCACTCAAAATATACTGGTAGCATCTCTCGTTGTCAGAAAGCTCATTACGATCCACCAGAACCTGCGCAGCATCATCCAGGCTTATGTACTGTCCATCCTTAAAAAGATGATCTGTCACAATCCGATCAGCTGTCAGAACAATGGACAAAGATATGCTCTGCTTCTGCATTTTCTCATCGTTGTGAATCTTCCTCTGGATTTCCCGCTGGATCCGTTCCACTTCCTCAAATCCGATTTTCTTCAGTACACTCACGAACTCTCGCCCTGCAAATCCGTAGTTCTTCTTGACCAGCTCCGCTGTGGTCTGTGGATCCCTATATACCTTTTCCCCACACTCTACTTCCAGAATACGGTTGATTGCGCCTCCCTGCGTTACGTAGGAATTAAGCGGGCGCTCCCCGTTGGTCAGAATGGCATTGCGCCACCTATTTTCCCGGTTCATTCCCAGTTCTTTGTTGGATCGGCTCTTTCCCTTTCCGGAGCAAAGATCGTAAACAATCCCCTCAAAATTATCTCGTATCCGACTGCTAGTCTTGCTAGTATCGTCCAGCATCATTGGCAGGTTATTAAGCAGATCTGCCCTGGCTTCCAGCGCAACATCCGTGGTCTTAAAATCTCCAATATACCGGCTCTCATCTGGACTTGCCCACACAGAGCAAGCAAGCATCAGTGTGACCGACTTCCCGCCCTCAGTCTCTCCCCAAAGATCCACGAAAAACGGCAATGCTCCCAACGGTCCAATCAAGACACTGGCAAATGCTGCCGCCAGCATGAATTTGATTTCCAGCCTTCCGGTCTTCCGGAGCTGTCTAATATGTTCGTACCACAGTTCCCGATTCCCATGCTGTTCTATGCTCTCAAATACCTGTTTAAACCGACTGTCTCCATCAAATACAATCTCCGTGTCATACGGGATAAAACCGCTCTTGATCCACCCGAGCTTACTGGTTGAATACTGCACCTGGATCTGGTTATCATTGAAATTCTCCACATCTGACAGGAAACGCACCAGAAGTTTCGCATTCTCGCTTGTAACGGCTACGCCGCGCTTTGACAGCGCCGTAATTTTACCGGCTGTTGCAATAAGATCCTTTGGCACGATAATCTCTTCCCAGCGATTATTACGCTTAAATGCAAGCTTCAGCTGTTCGTCTCCAGTCTCCAGATTCTTCAGACGCTCGATTGGAAGTATCGGGTGATAGCACGCCACGTCCTCTAACCCGCCCTCTTTCTGCGCATAAATCCCGTGATCTGACGCAATCCAGAGACCGCAGCGCATATTATCATAAGGACCTTCAAAATTTGTCCAGTTCTCCACAAGAGATGGACTTTTCTTCCGCATCTCCCGATCTACTTTTTTATAGGCGCGAAGGATGGTGTTAAACTTCACCTTCACTCCAAGCTCCTCCGCGCGATCCGCCAGGGCGATCATGAGTCTTGCTTTCTTTATTTCGTCTTCCTGGTCAAAGAGTTCCTGAAACACTCTTTCGGTCAGTATGCTGTCTTTATCAAGCCTATCCAAAGGCTCCATATTATCACCTCGGTTCGTTTAAAATTTCATGTAGGTACAGTTGATACTGCAGCTTGTTATAGCTTTCCGTCCAGAGATCAGAAAGCGGCGCTGAAAGTATCAGACAGTCCCGATATATGTCGATCAGCTCGCTATTGACTTTCCGCCGCTCTTCCAGATTCTCTTTCTGCCTTTGCTGCATCTCCCACTCTTTCCGGGCGTGATACCGCGACATTCGTTCTCCGAACGTCTCTTTTTTCTGCTCGTATGTTCCGCCCAGATTGAAAAATGCTTCCCGGAATGTGATATCTTCCATTTGGCTTACAAAGTCAAAAATATCCCCATGAGCCCCGCATCCGAAGCAGTAATAGCTGTCCTGGTAGATCTTCATGGATGCGGTTTTCTCTTTATGGAACGGGCAGCAGATGAAGCCAGCTCTGTTCGGTTGCATCCCATACCGCCCTAAAATATCTCGCATGCTATAAGTTTTCTTAATTTCTTCACTGTTCATAGTCCATCCGCCAAAATCCGAATAATCTCTTTTCCCGTCTCGTCCTTATCACAGAAAAGGAATCGGCAGCCATACTTCTGTTCCTGAGTACAGAGAATTTTATACAATACATCGCCTGTCATAGCCTTTGTTTCGACATCCTCCCACTTTCCAGTGACCCGATTTCGCTGTCTCTTCCATCTGCGGGGATTATCCCACCATGCCACGTCCTGCAGGCAGCTAATCCCCTTCCCGTGCTCCACCAGGATCACCAGCTGGATCTCATTTTTCTGTGCAAGGATCAGCTCCCTTCGGAACCGGTCATGATCGTTGCAGACGTTATTGCACAGCTCTGACAGATTCTGCTTTCTGTCGATAATCAGCCGGGGATTATCATAGTTCATGTAATCCCCTACCATCAGCTTTGATACCGGATGCGTAATGTTCTGTCGGTCAAACTCCGCCACGATCTTCGTGATCGCCCGTGCCTTTTCCCTGCTGTCAATCTGTATAATCATTCACATCACCTCAATTAAACGGCAGTTCTTCGTCAATCCCGTCTGGGATATTCATAAATCCTTCTCCATCTTCTTGTCCGAAGCCTCCGCCATACTCCATATGGGCTCCACAATCCTGCGACGAACTCTTGCTCTCCCCGAATCCGACCTGCTCCGCGATCACATCCGTTGTATATACTTTTACACCGTCCTTGTTTGTATAAGATCCAGTCTGAATCCTGCCAGTCAGCTCCAGCTTCATGCCCTGGCGGAAATACCGCTCAATAAATTCCGCTGTCCTTCCAAAAGCGACACAGCTGGGGAAGTCTGCCGTTGGTCCGCCGTCCTGTTTAAAGCGGCGGTCTACCGCAAGGGTAAACCGCGCAATGCTTGTCCCGCCATCCGTGTACCGCACATCCGGATCCCTGGTGAGACGGCCTGTTAAATTCACACTATTTATGCTCATCTGATGCCTCCCGCTTTAAATCCTTTGTTACTTCAAAAATCTTCATGGCTTGCTTAAATTCCTCTACAGTCATTTCTTCGATGCTCTTTGCCTTTGAATGCAACCGATCAAGGATCATTTTATCCGACACACCGGTCCGCTTCTGCTCAGCGCGGATCGTATTCACCATCACCTCAGTTGCCTTCCTGTCTTCGCTTTCCTGCGCAGCACCTCTCTTCTGCTCCGGATTGCCCTCTTTATTTTCGGCCGGCTGAGCTTTTGCCGATTCTTGCTTCTTTGCAGCGGGTGCTGATGTCTTACCTTTTCCAGCATTCTTTTCCTGGGTCGTCTTCCCATCCATGTCATGGATCTCCGCATCCGGATCCGCCATATCCTCAACCGGAATGCAGAAGAGCTGGAAGCACAGATACTTATATGCGATCGCCATGGC
>OHAF01000133.1_pt1 | contig 73882 bp, 95 predicted proteins | sample 1577041 | NCBI WGS metagenome assembly OHAF01 (sample SAMEA3541495, study PRJEB24748) | human gut metagenome | biome: human gut; feature: human-associated habitat; material: faeces | place: China | collected 2012
CGACCTAGTGTCCTAAAAAGCAATGGCAGGAAGAAGCAGGAAGAAGCTCACGCCTTTAGGCGTGAGTAGCTCACTGAATTGATACACGAATTAGACCAATTGCCTACTAAGTAAACACTGGATATAATATACACAAGCAATGGGCATGGAACGGCAGCTTAGGTCTGTCTGTGTGTATTCTGTATTGCTCATCAATGCAGAACTGGCATGGATTTTTAGACGTTACTGCTGTCCTCCATCCCTTGAAATTTGGAATGTTTTTCCATGAGTTGTAATTTGCTTCATTGAAAATACCTAGAATCATCTGCTGTTCTATAACATACAACTGGCTTATACCGTTTGTAGCATATCCTCTACCGTAGTGTTTCTGTTTGCTTGGTGGAATAAATGATACGTTATATGGTGATGATATGTTGTTCCATATCTTTTTTTGAACCTCATCCGTTATTTTCTCTATATTGTTCGTTTTTGTGGACAGTAATGTATTGGCAAGATATACTTCAACAACAGCGCGAAATCTGTTTGTATTTGTGTTTATTCTCTGCTTTGTCGTTTCTCCACCGTATGTCCTTTCCATGTATTCCTTAATGCCGTTGTCCGTCATTGAAATATACTCCCATCCAAGATCATCGTTTAGTTCGAGTGACAGTTTATTGCTTTCCAATACATATTGGTATATGTCGTTATATATATCCTCACGAAACTTTTTGGTCAGTTCTAGCACTTTTTCTTTTTGGCTATCCGGGAGTTTTGATATTGACTTGAACGATTTAGCCCCTGCCAAAAGGAATATGGCTAGAAGGTCTTTAGAAAACTTCTCCGCACGCTCTTTGGTTGACGATTTTATACCGTTGGCAAGTCTTTTTACCTGGAAGTAATAGTCTGCAATCTTAGATGTTTCTTCTTTGTTGATCATTGGCTTCTACTCTTTCTGTTATACCGTTTGCTATCATGTTTATCATCAAACTCTTGAAATCACTTTGGCTGTAAACTTTTTGCCCGATTGATGCTAGAGTTTGAAAGATTACAATTTGATTATCATACAAAACCTTTTGGTTCTGTATGATAGCGTCAAGTTTCGATAATATTTCTCTTTCGTTGTCCATAGTGCAAAGGTATGTATTAGACTTTAATTTACCATACAAATTAATATAAATCAGAAACCTAGTATTGGATTTTTCCCTCCATTGTTTTTTCTTATAGCTTCTCCTGCTTCTTTTATCTCCTTTTTCTTCTTGGTTATACATTCTTTTTCTTCAAGCGTAAAATTCATAGATATACATTTACGCATATAATTACGGAATTGTTTTATTTCATTGGGTGTCATTGTACAAATCATATATTGTGTGTTTATGTATGATGTAACAAAAAAGGCAACAGTAAAGATTCACATCTGCCTGCTGCCAAAGTAAAAACATCGTAATGGTTCATCTATTGTTATACAAAGAAACAAAAAATATGGTATTTTTGCAATAATAAAATGTATAAATATTGTTAATTGTTTTGTAATGCCTACTTTTTTTGTACATTTGCAATGTATCAATAAATAAAAAATTATGGAACTATTAGTAGAAAGAAAATGGTGTAAGCCTGATTATACTATAGGGCGTTTGTATATTGATGGTGAGTTTTTCAGTAATACGCTTGAAGATCGTGTTGTTGACGTGAATAAGAACGGAGTGTTTGATGGAAACGAGAAGAAGGTTTATGCTGAATCTGCTATCCCTTACGGTAGATACCAGGTCATATACAACTGGTCCCCAAAATTTGGGCGTAATATGCCAAGACTGTTGAATGTGCCTCATTTTGATGGTATTCTTTTTCACGCTGGGAATACAGCAAAGGATTCTGCCGGATGTATCCTTGTAGGCAACAATACATCAAAAGGAAGGCTTACCGAATCACGCTATACTTCTGACAAGTTGAACAAATTGATTGACAATTCGATAAAGCGTGGCGAACAGGTTTGGGTTACGATAAAGTGATAAAATATACGTTAAAGGAAATATAGGAGCGATGTTTTTGTCGCTCCTTGTTTTTTAGTAATAACAGATGTATAGTGCTATACTATTCTCGCTAATTTTCCATCAGACGGTTTCCCGCCAAATAGGTGATTGATATATGCAAGACCTTTTTGTGTGCATAGAACAACCATCACGACAAAACCTGGGTGATTCTCTCTTGGAATAGGCTTTTCTTTCATCTCGAAATACCCAGCATCAATATACTTATGTTTTGGCTCATTCCTGTTAGCAAAGAATACTCCTGCTTCACGAAGTTTCTTGAACAAGGTATTTCGTCCGAATGGTAAGCCGAGTATCTTGGCAGTCTGTCCTATATCACATTTGCCTTCCATCGCAAAGGCTTTGTCGGCAAAATCCGCTTTGGGCTGAATTTTGGCAATCTTGGCATCTTTTTGTTCGATTTGCTTTTTCTGTTGCTCCGATTCAATGCGCAACCGTTCTTTCTCCTTTTCAGAAGCTACCAAAGCTTCCAAGGCTTCAAGATAGGTTTGCGGAGTTTGGATAGCCTTTTTCTCATTTTCGAGATATTCAAGACGGTCTATGATTTTTTCACGTAGAACTGCATCGTAGCCCGAAGCGAGAATAAGACAACCTTTCGGAGTTAGATTAAATAGAGGTCTTTCTTGACCGTTAGCGTCTGTGTATGAGCCCAATCCAAAATTGGATTCGGCTACACCTTGCGATAATAGATTGCGAATATCACGCATAACATGGGCATGTTGTTTATCCGTGACCTCTGCTATTTCAAGGGAGGTCATACCTTTTTGATTTGGAATTAAACTTTCCATACTTACTATTGTTTGGCATTATAATTATAGACAGAAAAACGGCTGCCATTTCCCGTGTCGCCAAACAATAGTAAGATTTTCTCCGAAGAGGAAATATTACGCAGGAAAGACAGCCGTGTATTTTCATACAAGCGATTGGGCATAAAAAAAAGCCCAGCTAATATAGTGAGCTATAACCGTGCTCTACGGAGAAAGAATACTTTACTATTGTTTGGCACCACAAAGTTACAACAATTCCTTAAACTACCAAACGAAAACAATATTTTTTTGAAGGCTGCGTCTGCAAAGTCTGCTTTCGGCTGTAGTTTTTCTATTTGTTTCTGCTGCCTTTTTATTTTCCAAAGCCAATCGTTCTTTTTCCTCTTCGGCTTGTATAACCATTAATGCAAGCTCCTTTCGGGAAAGTTCATGCTTGTTTTCCTCACATGCGATAAAATATTTTCTAGCTTGCCTTCCCCGTTCGTTGTTCTCAATCATGGATAGCTCTTTTGCCATACTGATTGATAGAGCATATTCGATTCGTTTAGTAGCTCCTATTTCTCGCTCCACAATTTCGGTGAATGATTGAAAATCAATACCTTCAATAAAATCATAAGATTTAATACGATCTTTAATCCCTTTTACTTTCAAGAAAAGAATGCAAATCACGTGCATTAACGGCTCTCTTACCGTTATTATCACTAATAGGAATAAGTTCATTCGTTGTGACGTTCATATTTTAACGAATTGTGATAAAAAGAAACCCTCCGTAGGTGTGAACGTCACAACATACGCAGGGCATAGAAGTCGCAGATTGTTTCCTTTCTGCCACCTTAGAGGGGTTCTTAATAATTAAGCGAGAATTCCCCTGCCTTCAGGCAGGGGATGATAGCGCTTTTGTTCATACTTTCTTTTGGTTATCTATGTATTTCCTTACTATATCTTCGGATATATGTCCAACAGATTCTACAAAATAGGATCGTGTCCATAGTGATGGCAATCGGCTACGCAACCATTGGAACTCCTTTCTCAAACGAACTGAAGAATAACCCTTCAATTGATTTATTACAAAATGAATGGCATACGTAGATTTGCTTCGTATAAAAAGGTGAACATGGTCAGGCATGACCTCCATGTTTTCCAGGGTGATTCCCAGTTCGTCTGCTTTCTGCTGCAACAGAATTTTCAATCGTTCATCCACTCCGTTTACCAGCACTTTCCGCCTATACTTCGGACAAAATACAATGTGATATCCCAAATTGGAAACGCAATGTGCATTTGATGTGTATCTTTTTGCTAAAGTCATAAAAAAAAGTTTTTTTCACTTGCAAATATAAGAATAATATTATATATTTGCAATACAATTAATAATAAATAATCTATGCTGAGAGCCTACAAATATAGAATCTATCCGACAGACGAACAGAAGGTTTTGCTTGCCAAGACCTTCGGCTGCTGTCGCTTTGTCTATAACTGGGCACTCAAGCTAAAGATTGAAGTATATGAACATGAGAAAAAGTCCGTATCATACAAGACTGTTCAGGATATTATGGTTAACGAATTGAAGAAAGATAAACAATGGCTTAACGAAGTAAATTCACAAGCCCTTCTTAATTCCATCCGCAATCTTGACACCGCCTTTAAGAACTTTTTCCGTGATACTCATGCAGTAGGCTTCCCTAAATTAAAAAGCAAAAAGGACAGGCAGAGTTTTCAGTGCCCCCAGCATTGCGTCGTGGATTTCGGCAAAGGAACAATAACCATACCGAAAGTAAAGGATATTCCTGCTGTGTTTCACCGCAAATTTAAGGGAACGGTCAAAACCGTCACCATCAGCATGACACCATCGAGAAAATACTTCGCTTCCGTATTGGTTGACACAGACATTGAAGAACTTCCGGTAACACCGATACATGACGATACGTGTTTGGGTATAGATTTGGGTATCAAATCACTTGCCGTATGTTCTGACGGGAGAACGTTTGACAACCCGAAAAACCTGCGACGAAGCCTTGATCGTTTGAAACTACTTCAAAAGCGGTTGAGCCGCAAACAGAAAGGTTCTGCCAACCGAAACAAGGCACGCATCCGCGTAGCTAGGTTGCATGAATATATTTCCAATTGCCGTAAGGATAACCTTCACAAAATCACCTATACACTAACGCACGATAGCCAAGTGCGTACCATCTGCATGGAGGATTTGAACGTGAAAGGAATGATGCAAAACCACCACTTGGCACAGGCAATAGGTGACACATCTTTCGGGATGTTTCTTACGCTGCTCACATACAAATGCAGTTGGTATGGTGTGAACCTCATTCAGATAAACCGATTTGCCCCAAGTTCAAAGACTTGCGGAAAATGCGGTTATGTGTATAAAGGATTGAAACTTAGCGATCGCAGTTGGATCTGCCCGGAATGTGGCACACACCATGACCGTGACTTCAATGCAGCTTGCAATATAAAGGAATTTGGCTTAAAAGTCCTACCCACGGAGCGTGGGAAAGTTAAGCCTGTGGACTGTCCTCTTGTGGATGACCGACCTAGTGTCCTAAAAAGCAATGGCAGGAAGAAGCAGGAAGAAGCTCACGCCTAAAGGCGTGAGTAGCTCACTATCTTGTACAAAATCTGTTCGATTTATTTTGCCAAATATTATGTTATGACGTTCACCACAAAGAAAAGCATAATTTGTGATATATCAAAACTTTTCGGTGTTATTTTTTTTAAATCAATCCAAGTACCATACCTACTGCTCCCCAGAATACATCTCTCCATTCGGGCACTCCTTGTCTAAGCCACTTATCGTAGACGATTTCTTTTCCCACAAGAATAAACAAGGTTAGTGCTATTGCTGTCCATACGGAGAAAAACCATTGCGCCACGCTCACTACAAGTATCCCTGCAATGAGGTGCTCCATTCCGTCAACTCTCAAATTGTTAAGGCATATATAGTCTAATGCCCTTCTGATTTTTCTTAGAAAGTTTGTAAATTTTCCCATAGTTTAGCTGTTATCGTTGTTATCGTTGTTTTCATTGTTTTCTTCTATCGCCACCCTAGCTTCCATATCGTTTAATCTTCTGTCTTGTTCGTCCATTCTATCATCTTCATTATTTGCAGAGAAGTCACTTTCTTCTCTTGCTGTCTGTAATGATATTATTCGGGAGTTCACAAGCTGAACGAGTGTATTGTTCCATTCAGAGAAGTCTATGTATGAGTATGGCTCTATGGTAGCGTTTATTCTTAGAGCGTTATAACCTGTTGCGTCACCTTCCATTACTCCTACATAGTATTTGAATATATTGGCCATGTCATTTATGGCTGTATTCATCATTTGTGCATCACTTCTCGCCCATTCCATTTCCGGCTCGTAATACATTGCCGTTGTTCCAGTAGGTCTGTCACCTGATGATGATTGCATTGGCGGAACAACACCGCTTCCGTCAAGTATCCCGTTGTATATGTTATCTATCTCAGTGAACAGTGAGTTTGAAGCGTCCATTTTACCCATGAATTGTGCATCATCTTCTGCTCCTACACGTAAAATGGAAGTTCCTCCCAATCCGTTTCTTTGAATGTTTATTCTTCCGTTTGTCTTGATAAGTAGCATTTGGAATGCCTGTCGTGTGTTGTATTCTCCTATCATGGACATTAAGAACTCGAAATCGTCTATCAAGTCCTGTACTGCCCCCCAAAATGGAAGTTCAAGCCGTAGATATACTACAGGTATAAATCCCAGGTTATGGAATTGATGCAGTTGTATGATATTTCCGTTTTCGTCAATATCCGTTGCTATATCTCCGTTGGAATCAAGCGTGTAAAACTCATCTTTAGTCCATACATCGACAAGTGTGTCTGTATGCTCTTCTCCATCAGCCGAGATATATGTGGTTGTATATTCCCTTGCGAAAGCTATTCTTTCCCCTCTTCTGTTTTTATGTTCATACAGTATATCTCCTTTTGAGTAGCTGAAAGACCTGTATTTTATCTCGTCCTTATCCTTATATATATATATGGCAGCATCCCCTACCTTTCCGGCTTCGCTTATAAGTTCAAACTTGGCTGTTTCCATGAGAGAATCAGTCCAGTATTCCTTGTATGTTGTCAGCTTATCCCTGTTCTGCTGGTTTGACGCGCTTTTCTTTATCTGAAATTTAAGAGGATTGGTACACAGGTGTGATACCCTTTTCTTGTGTATCATCCTTTGAAGAGGAAATGCTCGTCTTTGCAGTACGTAGGGAGTTGATGTCGATTTCTTTTTCCTTTTCTGAGCACCTACATTCGCGCTTTCATCATCCGATGATGTGGAATCCTCGTCTGACGGGATACTGTCTTTCCAGTCGGGTCTGTTATGTATATAATGTCCTGATGTATCCCATTGCGCTAGGAAATCATCCTGTGACATATATTTGTATATCAAAGTGGAGCGTCTTGGCTTTTTCTTTGTTCCTCCACCTCTTCCATCGTCACATCTTGACGGAAGTGCCACTTTGAACGGTTCTTTTCGTAATAAAACGTCTAATTTTAAAATTTCCATAGGTAATTATAAATATTTTAATTCATCCATTATATCGTTAGGTATGTCAATCATTACATCGCATATATCAAAATATGTCCTGTATAAAAATGTTCCTTCTATCAAGTCGGGCGAGCATCCTACAATCTTTTTTGCCTCCTGTTTTTTCAGCAGTCTTAGTTTCCCGTTTTCCCTTTCCACGTCACGTCTTATTGCTCTTCTCTGATCCATCAGTGCTTCCCGTATTGTTTTGTTCACATACGGTTTGTCAAGAAGTTCCGGGTTTATACTGAATCCGCAATATCCTAGGTTTGTTCCTTTTATACGTGTTACCATTTCATCGGCAAGCTGTGCCCTTAGATCGAAATAGAATCTTACAGGCTGATCATCCTTGCTTTTGTCTAGTCTTTTTGGAACGCCTCTAAGTATTGCAAGGCTTTCGGGAAATGCGTCACGGAATGTAGGTGCTCCAAGACCGTCAAATGCCAGTCTGTTTTCACCGATTCCCCATTTCCGTAGATTGTTTCTTACCCATCGGTTCAAATCCCTAGGCTTTAATGTGTTTGACCATTCTAGGTCTTGTAAGTGATGTCCTATGAAGTGCCCCATTACACAAACGTCACCAAGACCGTATGCTATATCCAGTGTAGCACATTCAAAGTAATCGTCAAACACAGGCTGAGATGAGAACATTTCCTCCATTTCGTCACGGGTTATCCACTCGTTTCCCCCTTTTATCAGCTTCCATGAACCTAATGCGTTTATGGATACTTCCTGTGCTGTTCCTCCAAGGTTTTTCTGATAGTCTGGATTGGAAGCCATAAGTATCTTGTTATCTTCCAGCCCGGAAGCTATAAAGGTTATGCTCTTGATGTATCTTTTACAGTTTGTTTCGTCAATTTTGGTATTTTTACCGAATCTTGCGATGATATAATCTTTTGCCTGAGCAAATACTTCTTGTGGGCTGTCACCCCATGCTGTTTCATGTATAGTATCTCCATATTGAAAGAAATATCTTACTTTCCCCGATCTTTCTGGAATTGCTATTCCGTCATCGTCCACCCACCATGATACCAGTGCTCTCCAGAAATCGCTGTACGGGTTTGGATTGCACGCGCCTGTAAGACCTGTTCTTAGTCCTGATGATGAACGCAATACCGTTTGAAGGTAGTTTATGATAGGTTCCGTTGCCTGTGAGCACTCGTCTATCGCCACCTTCACAACGTTACCACCCTGTTGTCTGTCCTTAAATTCATTTATGCCTTTTTCTCCCGACAAGCAGGCATCCCCGAAATAATCGTATCGTATTTCACCTCCTGCGTCAAGTCTTGAAAGGCGTTTTGAATCAATATACTCACCATAAGGTTCAACCATCTTTGAAACCACTTTAAGAATACCGTCCGCTTTTTCTGCGGATGTCTTGTCCTTACGGAAAACAAGTGCGGAAAATGACGGGTGGTTGCATGAACTCAGTATATCCATTCCAAGACATACGGATTTTCCTCCCCCACGATTCCCGTGAAGTATCTTTATTCCTGCCCTGTTCCTTAGAAATGCCTCCTGTGAACCTTTCTGTGGGGCAAGCATATTTACCTTGTACCCCTTGCTTCTTCTGTCCTCTATATATCTTTGGACGAAATCAAGGCTTTTATATGGTATGATTCCCCTTTTGCCATATCGTTTCAGCGATTTGACAACATCTTTAGTCTTTAATCCTCGGTATTTTAAGTCAATTTCTTCCATCGTTTTCTATGTATCCCGCAAATATAATATTTTTTTAAATATTTTTTTGCTTATACACATTTTTTAACTACATTTGCATCGGTAAGAGGTACTTACTGTGCGCAAAGGTCTTGTGCATGAATCACATAAAAAATAAATAGTATATGGATGAAAATGTAAAAGTCATTTTTGAAGGTATCAAGAATGCGTTGGGAGAAAGTAGCTCCGTTATTACAGATCGTACAATCGAACAGACAATTAATGAGTTCTCAGCGTTCGCACCGCAGGAAAATGCGGAAAAGTTCTGGAATGAAAGTGTTGTGAATCATTTAAAGAACACAGTGGCAGGTCAGGTAAGAGCGTTTGCGTCTGATAAGCGCAAAGAGTGGGATACAATCAAGGAACAGGAGATATCCAACTTGAAAAAGGAATGGGAAAAATCACATCCTGCGCCACAACCGACACCAGCACCGCAACCACAACCTACACCGACACCAGCACCCGAACCGAAACCGTTTGAGTTGCCCGATGATGTTAAGGCTAAACTTGAAGAGTTTGAAAAGTTCAAGAAAGAGTTTGAAGCTAAAGAGCAGGAGGAAAAGCAGAAGCAGATTGTAACTGAAAAGCGCAAGAAGCTGTCTGATTTGATTAAACGCCCGGAAGCGGGTATGCCTAACGAGTTGTTGCGCAACATCATTTTTGAGAACATTCAGATTTCGCCCGAAGAGGAAGATACAAGCATTCTTCTGAAAATACAGGGAAAGTACAATGAAACGTGTACTAAATACACAAAGGATGGCATTAATCCTTTCATCTCTGACAAGGGTGGTTCTAGCGATGTAAAGTCATTCATAGATAGAAAGAGAGAAGAAGATAAGGCTAACAAGGAAAACAACATTGTCAGCCGATATTACAGTAAAATTAACAAATAGTTTTTTTAATTATGAAAGCAGGAGTTCTTGCAACAAGTTATAGTAAGATTGGTGGCGCAAGACATATCTTTTCTAATGATACGTCTTTGCACGTACTGTTGGTAGGATGTAACGTTTCAGTAGAACGTATGCCTACAGTTGGGAACAAACTTCCGGCTGGTACCATGATTAAATGTGATTCCTCAAAGCAGGATGGCGGTGACATTCACTATTCATTCAGAATGTACGAGAAATCGGATTATGGTGCTACGGTAAAAGTTGAAAAAATCATGGGTAATACAGTTGCCAAGGTTGGCATGGTTGTCGGTAAAGCACCTACTACTGCCGCAGGTACTACAACTGGCTTTACCATTAACGCTATTGATTCGTCTCATGACGAATATGACATCCTTACATTGTCCGTGGATGCAGGTAAATTGGAATTGACCGATATTTTGGTTGAAGTTACACAGGTTGGTGCTAACGCAAAATTCAAGGTTATTCCTAATGCTATCCTGCCTTATGATGTTGACACCATTCCAGGTGCCACTCTCTATCCTTTCAACGGTGCATGGATGGTGACAAGTGAGATTTTGGAAAAACGCATTCCGCCCGTAGCTTCGGCAATCAAAAAGGCGATGAAGGATGATGAATCATATCCTTGCGTTTTCCGTTACACATTGTATAACTAATTAAATTTTTTGTTTTATGCAAAGATCGACATTTAGTTTCTATGATTGGCATTTCTCCGGGGAGATGCAGGAACTTATGGATTATGCCAATCAGAAATTTGATAACGAAAACTGGAGAAGCTACGGAGATTGGGATGTTCCTCAGATGAGTAAATCATGGAATGTCATGGTTGACGAATACACACAGGCTACCCGTCCTGTAATGCTGGCTCCTTTGGCTGAAAAGCCTATTATGGACACTACTGGATTTGAATGGTATTCGGGCCGTATTCCGAAGATGGGTCACGCCATTCAGTTTATGGAAACCGATATTCAGGAGTTCTATGAACTTGACATTCCGCAAGGTGCATTGCTTGACAAGATCCGTGAGAAGTGGTTCACAAAGATGGAAGCGTGTATTCAAGGTTTCCATACCGAGTTGAACTGTATGACTTATCAGGCTCTTTCTACAGGTATGCTTAACTATACAGCCAGTGGTACTAACTCAATTCCTGTTCAGATCGACTATCGTGTTCCTGCAAAACATAAGTTGAAAGCGTTAAAACAGAAATGGTTTAGCGATACAGACTGGATACCGAACGAGAACGCTGATCCTATTAAAGACCTTCAAAGAATGTGCAAGATTGCCGACAATGACAGTGTGCCATACGATCATTTTGAAATGTCAAAGGATTTGTATGATAATTTCTTGATGCACCCGAAAGTGACAGCAGCAGTACAGGCACGTCTTGTTCCTGCCGCAGCATCTACTACAATCTATCCTATGAACAATCAGGAAATTGTTGATGTGCTGATGAAGGCATTCTCTATTCCTGTAATTATTCCTGTTGATGAAAAATCAAAATGGAACAAACTCGGTGTGATTGAGGAAGCAAAACCGTCTTTTGAGAAAAACACTGTTGTTCTTGTTCAGAGCGGTCAGTTCTTCCGTATCAAGAACTCACCGTCAATGTATTTGCAGGATACCAACCCGGCTGTACGTATTTCTTCTTTGGAAGGCGGACGTATCGCGTTCTTGCATCAGTATTCTTCCGAGCCATATGCTGAGAAGAGTTCAGGCGAGTTGTGGGCATGTCCTGTGATGAAGAATCCTAACAACCTTATTATTATGAAGGTTAACGAACAGTCAAATACAGGATTGTAAAAAGTTGAACCATGAAAGTCATTATTGATATAAATGGAGAAGGCACGGCAAAAGGCGCAGGAGAGTATTTCATTGGGGATACTCTCACGCTCCAAGCTGTTCCAGAAGAAAGTGTTGAATTTGGATACTGGCTTATAGCTGATAATGAAACATTGAAGCCCGAAGACAGGCTTAAAGTATCAAACAACCCATATACTATCGCAATAACTCCTGAGATTACTGCCAAAGGTAATATGAAAGTGGAAGCGTATTTTTATATGTCCATGCGGGAGTATTTGAAGGCGCAGATTGATTATGAGTTAAAAAATACATCATATATCAGTGTAGCACAGAAATGGGGGTTTCGTTTGTCTGATGATAGCCGGGAAACTTCTGAGATGCAGAAGGACCTTGCTTATGCTGACTTGCTTCTCATTGTTTGTACGGCTCCTTCTACCATACAAGGTAAAACGAAGAAAGCTGGTAATTGGTCGATTACTGACACTAGCAAGACTATTTCTATCAATGATAAAAAAAGATTGGAACAACGCGCAAAGGAATTATATGCCAAATGGGGTTTGAATTTGGATGTTGGAACAGATGTTGAAATAACTAGATTGAGATGGTGATATGGGAAAGAGTGTTTTAGGTGAAGATATGTTTCCTGATATGGTGAGGATTTATCAGAATAAAAATAATTCTGATAAATATCAATCTATTCCAGATTGGGAAATGATATATGAAGGAAAAGCAAACATACAGGAAAAGGATACTGGTTCAGAAACGAATGATGTGGATAAATCCGAATATGCCGCTTACCTAGAAGATAATGACGTTACGATACCATCTGGATGCTTGTTAGACTGGCAGAATTTCAACCATCCTTTTTCTGACAATAGTAACAATTGGCGTGAGATAAAGAAGCCTCCATTTAATAATATGGAATTTGGGACGGTAGTATACTTTAACCAAATAGAAAACTAAAAGACTATGACAATCAACTGGACAGAAATAATACTTGCTTTGTTGGGAACAAATGGTATAACCCTTATAACCTCTGTTCTTTTGTTCAAGCAAAAGAAGAAAAAAGTAGAAACTGAAATTGATTCTTCTACCTTGGATAATCTAGAAAAAGGATTTGCTCTTCAAGGTGCTCAATTAAAAAAGGCTCAAGAGGAAATATTAAGTTATCAAGAATCTCTTCGTAATGCTTATCAGAAGATTCAAGAGCTTTACAATGAGATGAATAGTATAAAGAATGAGTTGAAAAACGCCAAGGAGGATAGGGATAAGCTAAAAAAGCAGATTGATAAACTGAATAAACCGACAACAAGAAAAACTAGAACAAAGAATGTCAGCAAAACAGAATGATGAAGTTTTGAAAAAGTTTGGTAGTAATGTCCAGCTTGCCTTGGATGAGTCTATCATGCAGTTTATGGAAGATATCGCGACGAATGTTATGGATGATATAAAAGACATGGAAGGCTTTACCAATCAAACTTTCAATCTTGAAGATAGTTATGGTTGCGGCATTTATAAAGATGGAGTCCTAAAGAAGATTGTGTGGGCAAATGCGGTTAAGGTTGCGGATGAACCAAGGAAGCGTAACGGAGTTGAGTATTGGGGACGTGAAGTAGCTAAAGATTTCTTCAATAGTTACAAGTCTGATAGGTCCGGAAGATACGAACTAGTTGTAGCTGCTGTCATGTTTTATGGGAAGTATTTGGAGAATTACCATTTATTGAATGTTCTTACAGATTCTTGGCTTAAAACAAAAACAGATTTAAACGGAGGTAAATATACTGTAGTTTTTAAAAAAATTGCAGCTAATATGTTGAACAAATATTTTAAGTGAGGTAAATGGGGTACTTTAATCCTTCAACGATAAATACAACCTTGTACAATATTGTATTGGACGAGAATATTGCTGATGATGTATATAAAGTACAGCGTCCTGCAAATGTTGATGATAAGGTAACGAGTTTTATTGTCGTAAACAATAATACTAGGATTGTAAGCAACACTGAAAATGGTCCTTATGGACATTTTGGGAAGGGCGAAACAATGGCTACAGTTACTTTGTTTGTTAGAGCGTTACCAGGTAATATTTATCCGTCAATTATGGATGCGTTAAGTGAGAAGATTGTGGACTTATTTCCTCAAAAGGCTGTGCAGCTTCATTTTAAAATATTTAATGTTTTACCACCAATGTTTGATGGTGTCGGATTTTATTATACATCCGTTCTGTTAAACGTTGATATTTATAAAGATTAGCCGCATGGGAACCGTAAGAAAAAAGAGTGAAAACGCATCAATAGATACGTTTTCGACATATAGTAATAACCTTTTAAATTTAGAAAATAGAATGGCACGAGTAAATTTAGACACCAGCCCTGCTTACTTGAACGGGCAGTCGGCTGCTTTAACTTTTGATCCTATTGAAATTACCGATTCGACTCAATATTCATCATTTTTGAATCCAAAAATCCTGCCTAATATTGAGTCTGGTACTACAGAATCCGCAGGAACGGACGCTGACACTTCTGAAACCAAGAATGAACAGGGTGCTACTGTTTTCCAGAACATCACACCTGGTACTATGGCATTCACGTTTACAGGTATGTCTACCTCTCAGGATGCATTTGCATTCTTTACTACTGGTAATACAACTCCTGAATTGAGTTTGGATTCTCTTACTGACACACAAGACGCTTTCGGAAAAGGTGCTAGTCAAAAATTGAAAGCATTTGGGGCAAGTGCGTTTAAACAGTTTGTACGTCCTATCGGTATTATCAATGGTACTGGTGATCGTATGATCTTCTTCCCGAAGGCATCATGGGCTGTCAGCTTCACAGGTGCTCCAAGTAACGCTGGATATCTTGGATTCTCCGTTACTGTGACAGCATTGGAAGTTAACACTCAGCATTTGAAAACCATGATGGTTCTGGAATTGGATAATTCAGTTGTCGGATAAGTTGTGTTATATATTATTAGCCGGGCGTTTTCGTCCGGCTTTATTGTTTTTTAACTGATTGTGTTTGATTTTTATTAACCTTTGTTGTATTTTTGCTGTAAAAAATAACACCATGACAGATAAAGAATTGTCTGATAAATTAAAGCAAAAGGCTATAAGTCTTAGAGCTTGCGAAAAAGGATTGAACGAATGGGGTAACCTAGATAAATATGAATTATGCGAGATGTATATTAGATACATTGATTTCTGCCTGCTTAACAGATACCCGTCAAATGAAATAATCAAGAAGGAGTTTGCAGGATTTAGGGAGAAGTTTAATGTATTCGTTGATGATACAAACCTGTTCATAAGCAATCCTAAATGGTCTATTTTTAATGGTTCGTGTGATTGTGTTGTCACATTCAACGATTTCGGTATAGGAGAAATGTATGTCAAGGATAACAGCCGTGTAAGCCTTGTTGCGCTTGATAACAGCATAGTTCATGTTTCTTTGATTGACGATGCCAAACTTGATATTGTATCGTCTAAATATACAAGGGTATTCGTTTATACAAATACTCCAAAGAACATATCAAAGGTAGATGTGAAAGGGAAATTAACGGTAAAACCATTTAAGCTAGATTAATAACACATGGGACTATTTAATTGGAAACAGCCTGATTTAGACGATCAGATAAAAATGCAGAAGTTTGCCACTCATAAATATAAAGAAGTTATGGTTGGTAACAAGAAATTTAAAATACGCGGTCTTCGTTTGGGAGCATACGATTATATTGTGGATAAACTGCTGATTCGTGATATTATCAATCCAGATACAGCAAAGAAAGAAATGATTGCAATAATGAAAAATGATGCGTCTATTCCATACAAAGTTGCTGCGGCAGGAGTATTGAACAACTATTGGTTTTTTGAAATCATTCCTTTTGCAAGACGTATATATGCTTGGTGGTTAAGCAGGCATTATGACCATAAGGAACTCACTCCGTTGATAGAAGCCATCGTGGAGGGGGCTAATGTAGGAGATTTTTTTACAAATACAATCCGTTTAGCGTTCTTGATAGATACGACAGCGACATTAAGCAAGAAGGATGCCATGAAATTATCTCTCGATGCAAAATCGGCTCAAGAGGATCTATCCAAAAAGATTTCCCCCAATTCAGAGGAGATTTAAAGCTATTCGGAGGTTTGATGATAATCAAGGACTGGGCTTTGCTATGGAAATATTCATGGAGTTATATACAGGCAGTAATAATGGACCAGCCTAAACTTGATTATCATTTTGAAGAGAAAATGAAGTTGTACAAGGCTTCTCTTACAGAAGATTTATATAAGGAAGCTAACAAGGATGCAAGTGGCTTTATATATAGATTCAAAGAATCTAAACCTAAAGAAGAGCATCCCGATATATTACTAAAAGATGTTTTGCGATGATAACAAAATACGATCCTAAAATATATCCCCTTAAACTGTATGTTGCAGTGGGGGATGATCAATGGGGGGAAATATATAGAAAATTCACCAAACTTAATCATGATCCGATAGATACATCCAAAGATGAAATTAAGGGCTGTAAAGGCATGACTATTTTTGTAAGGGAAAAAAGTACAAACCATTTAGGTGTACTTATTTGGTTATCCAATGATGGTATAGGGGTAAGCACTGTTGCTCATGAATCTGCTCATTATGTTTGTAATGTATTTGATTATTGTGATATAGCAATGGGGTATAAAAATGGGCAGGATGAGCACTTTGCATACTTTATAGGTTGGTGTGTTGAATGCGTAATGGATAGCGTTACGAAATATTTAAAAAAAAGCATTAAGGGACAAATTGACACAGATAAATAAAATAAGCCCGAAAGTTACACGAACTTTCGGGCTATTTTGTAACCTGAAAACAATATGAAACCGATACCTATGTATCCAAGATTGATTAGTATTTTTTGCCATTTAGACAATTCCTTTTCTACCTTTACTTCTACAATTTTCTCCACGGTTATTATCGAATCTTTCGTCACTACCGTTTCTTTTTCCAAAGATGGAATACTGTCTTGTAGAAAGTCTTTCTTGTTTTTCAAACTATGAAAAAGCCTGCCATCCGACATTATTTTAGCGTCTGATACGGCTAATGATGTTTCCAAGTGTGAACTATCTTCAAATGTTGTATGTTGTATGTGTTCTGTTGGAAGAGTTATTATTTTTGATTGCCATACTACTCTTTCCGTTACTGTCGTGTTATGGTCTACTATAGTTGTATTTGTCGAAGATGGAAGTAGCTTGCGTGAACAAGAACACGACAGTAACAAAAAAAATAGCAATATAGAAAACGGCTTATTCATAAATTTACTAGTATTCGCTTTTCAATTATATTGTTTTTCCACAGGTAATTATATACGTTTATACACGTACATATTGACGTTTCACCGTCCCGACTACTGTCGACCACTCCACGTCCCCAACCCCTTCTACCAAGGGTGATACTAATTTAGTTTAATAGTATTTAATTAGTTATAAATGCCATAATACATTTATCTTTTTGCAAAGATAACATAATCGTTTTTATCTACCATTTTAAATATGTTAAAAAATACTAATGGATTTTTGTTTGTTGTAAATCATGCTCTTGTGTTTATTTTTGCTATTTTTGCAATAATTAAAAAATATAACTATGGCTGATGTTGATTTAGGAGCATTAAAGTTTAAGATTGGGCTAGATGATTCTAGTCTTGACAAACAGATAAAAGATATACAGAAGAAGTTGCAGGACACCTTTAACCAGGAGATGTCCTTCAAGCCTATGTTGACCGATATAGGCAAAATGAATGCAGAACTTAGCGAGGTTGTAGATAAGATAAATAAAGCGAATGAAAACGCGTCCAAGGTAGGGAAAGGAAAGTCGAACAAGAAAATGGATATACTTGTTCAGATGGAAGGGTTGTCAAACAAGATTGTCGAAGCGACAAGAGAGTATGACAAACTGGAAAAGACTTACCGTAACCTAGGCAATGCAGGCGGAGATAAGGGAATGGCTACAAGAAAAGCCAATCTTGAAAGTCAGAAGAAAGCGATAGATGATCTTGTGGCTGAATTGAACAGACTGAAAACGGCATATTCCCTTACTGCTAACAGTGCGCCTAAATTATCCATTTCCGATGAGAGAGAACTTAACCTTCTACGCCAGCAATACGAGATGGAGATTGCACGGACAAAGGAGATGGATAGACAAGCATCAAAGCAGGAGCAGGCGAATAAAAAGATGCAGCAGACCAATCAGAAGTATCTACAATATCTTTCTGGTCAGTCTGGACTTGCCCTTGGTATGCCGGAGGGAAGTGCTGAGGACTTGAACAGGAAGATTGCTGCCATACAGAAACGCTTTGAACTATTGAATAAATTTAAGGTTGAAGTTCCTTTAAACAGCAATCAGATAACAAAGGCTGACGCTCTTATTCAGAAATTGCAAGGCAGATTGGAGAAGTTGCAATCATCTTTAAGAAAAACATCAACGAATGAATTGCTTAATATCAATCCTACGTCTATCAATCAGGCTAACAATCTTATTTCTGAATTGACGAACAGGCGTAATGCACTTAATACGACTGATGCAAACTATAACCGTACCCTTACTCTTCTAAACAGGAAGATACAGGAGCATAACAAGTTTGTAAACGAAGCCACATCCTATGGAACAAAGATGCAGCAGACCAATCAGAAAAATGCTGCAAGTTCAAAAGAGTTTTCCGAGGAACTGACAAAGCAGAGCAGAATGATGCGTGAGTTTGTCAATACGATAAAGACTTATGCCGGATTCTACTTTTTCAGAGATATGTTTCAGGAACTTGTTGCCATTCGTGGAGAGTTCGAGTTACAACAGGTGTCATTGCGTGCCATCATACAGGATGCAAGACGTGCTGACCAGATATTCAGTCAGATTAAGGGTCTTGCTGTAATATCTCCTTTCCAGTTCAGTGATTTGGTTGGATATACCAAACAGCTTGCTGCATTCCAGATACCTGTCAACGAATTGTATGGTACCATGAAAAGCCTTGCGGACGTTTCCGCAGGTCTTGGCGTTGATATGGGACGTATCATTCTTGCCTATGGCCAGATAAGAAGCGCAGGTGTATTGAGAGGGCAGGAATTACGTCAATTGACAGAGGTCGGTATTCCTGCATTGGATTCATTGAGAAAGAAACTGGAAGAAGTAAGAGGCGTGGCTCAAACTACTGATGATGTGTTCAATGCCATATCAACACGTCAGATTCCTTTTGAGTATATTCGGGAGATGTTTACCACAATGACGGAAGATGGTGGTATTTTCTACAAAATGCAGGAAATACAAGCTGCGTCTTTGAAAGGTATGGTAAGTAACCTTGCCGATTCATACAAGATTATGATGAATGACATAGGCGAGGCGAATGATTCCGTTCTGAAAGGAATTGTGGGAAGCATAACCGATGCAATGAACAACTGGAGATACTTCTCTAAAGCAATGGAGGGTGTTGCTGTAGGATATGCCGCATTAAAGGGATTACAGCTAGCTAGAACAGCCATGCTAGGGAAAGAAGTTGTTGCAACAACTAATGCCATTAAAGCTGAGAAATTACGGGAAGCCCAGTTGCTTAAACAGGCTGCGATGTACAGAACGCTCACTACTGCCGAGAGATGGAAGATAGCGACAGCATCCAAGCTGTCTGCCGTAGAGATAGCTGCTGCCGTTAATTCGGGAAAGATGTCGGCAGAGATGGCTAAACGTATTCTTGCCACGAATATGCTGACACAGGCTGAACGGCATCTTCTTGTCACCGAACTTAAACTGACAGGTGCGGAAGCTGCAAGAATGTTATCTATGACAAAAACGACAATGTTGATGAACAGATTCAAACTGGCAACATTCGGTTTGACAAATTCATTGAAAACATTGTGGCTTACGATAAAGGCTAATCCTCTTATGACAATACTCACCGTTGCAGGTCTTGTAGCGGAAGCGTTTCATGTGATGTCTGCACGTTCGGAAGAGTTCAACCAGAAGATAAAAGATAGTGCAAAGTCTTTCCGCGAATCATACAGTGACTTGCAAAAAGACCTTGACAAGATAAACTTCGACAAACTCACCCCGGAAAACCTTGAACAGCTTGACACGAAACAGTTGCAGTCGTATGAGGAAACGCTTACTGGAGTATTGTCAAAATATGGCAATATGGGGCAGTACATAGTACAAAATAGCAAGAAAATAGATGATCAGAAATCTCGTGTGGAATATCTGCAAAAGTCAGCATCGGAACTAGAGCAGGTTTATAAACGTGCTGCTGAAAATGCGGATATAATGTTCAAGGCGGACAAGGCAACATCTACAGGCGTATTTGGTGATTCATTCTCCGATATGCTTAAAGATTATGAGAAATCGTCTGTAAAACTCACTTCGGCAAGTAAGGATATAGAAGAGTTTCGTGGTCAGATAGTACAGGCATCCAAGGAGATTATAAACATGGGTAAGGGTACTAAGGAATGGAGAAACGAACTTACCGAACTGATAAACAAAGGGGCTTCGGCAGCTACTATTGTCGAGAAGATACGTTCTTTGGCTGAAACGTCAGGGGATGCGAGAACATTTGAAATATTCAAGAACAAAGCCCATTTTGACAGTGAGGAATTGTTGAAGGAATATGAGAAGTTGAGGATGGGTATCACGAATGAAGTAAAGGAACTTGAATCATCCTTTAATCTATTTGCAAAATATACTGAGAAGAAACTTAAAGATGTATTTGGCAATATAGATGTAAAAAACCTTACTGATGAGCAACAGAAACAATTAAAGATACATCTTGATGAATTTGCAGTAGCTAATGAATTAGGGGAAAATGCCCGAAAGAAATTGAACGAACTGGCAAAAGAAAGATGGCGTATTCAATTTGAACTTGACGATAGGGAAGCGCAAGCAGGATTGACAGGATGGAAGAAATCACTTGACGAGATTACAGGAAAAGCATGGACTATAACAATCAAAACGTCAGATGTAAAGACTGTAGAGGATTTTTTCAATGCCGTAAAAAAGGAATATAAAGATTCAAAGAGTACAATAGAAAACTATCAGAGAACTATTGACAAATTTTCCAAAGAAGGTAAACTGAAAAAAGTAGGTGATAAATACGAACTGACAGGATTGGTAGATCCCGAAGAACTTGAAACATTAAGGCAAATAATAAGCGAGTTTAACGCTGCCAACGAAGCGATGTCAAAGGCTACGGGAACGGCAAAACAATTCAATCTTGAACTGGAAAAGCAGAAGAAGGAAGCACAGAAAAGAGATCCTCTTGCTGACCTTTGGAAAAACAGGTTGTCATTGCTTGAATCCGCCTATTCCAAGTTCAAGGATTTGAGCATTAACATAGGAAAAGAGGAAGCTAAAAAGCAGATTGAAGCCATCTACGGTTCACAGGCGTTAAAACTTGGCGTGGATATTGTATATGACAAACAGGCTATTGTTGACAATTACAACAAGGCTGCAAAGGAATTGGAAACACGTGTTCCACAGGATGCGGTCAAGAACGCAAGGAAAGCTGCCGAATTGTCCTCTGAAATTTATGTTGATGCAGCCAAGAAGGTAATGAAAAGAATTACGGATGAGTTTGACAGATACAGGAACAAGTATGACTTCTTTAGTGACATACTTGGGATAACGGGTGATTCCGAACTTGCCTTAGACCTTGCAGTTCAGTTTAGTGGTGACACATCTACTATGGCTGAAAGTTTTGCGGCAGGCATATATAACAATCTGCAATCCGCATTGGCAGGAATGAATCTTGACCTTGGCGTTTCTGTCGTGCCCGACACATCTTCATTCACCTCAATGAACCAGTATATAAATCAGATACAGGAGGCAATTAAGGGGAATAAGAATATCGGAGAAGATCAGAAAGAGGTTATACAAGGAATGATTGACGCATGGAAAGGCTATTTCGGTGAGATGGCAAAACAATATGCGAATGACCTTGCAAAATATGGTGACTACTATACGCAGGCTGATATTATCAGAGAGAATTACCGAAAAAGGATTGAAACGGCAAATGGTATGGGCAACACATCATTATCTTCCGCATTGCAGAAAAGCGAAGAGATGGACTTGTTCAAGCTGACCACAGACTATCAGAATTTCTTCGGTGCTGTTGAAGCAATGTCTATGGAGGCTGCAAATACCGTAGCTGACAAGGTAAGGGAAATGCTCAACAGTGCATTTAGATCCGGTGCTATCAGCGCAAAGGAATACACGAAAGAGCTTGAGCGCGTGGACAAGCAGATAGAGAAGATGATGAAGAATAACCAGTCTGACTTGCAGACGTACATGAAAGATGGCCTTGAAGGTCTGTATAACAAGCGTTATGATGCAGGAAAGTCAAAGATGATGGCAGGCATGAATGATATGCAACAGGCTATGGCTGACATCAAAAATGCTTCCAAGGCATACGAGGACGCGATGAAGAACGGTGATGAAGAAGCTGCCAACGCTGCGTTGAGTGCCAAGTCGGAAGCTGAATCAAGATATAAGAGCGGACAGGAAGCTGTCAAGACTGGTAAAGCTATGATGGATTCAGCGCAAAATGCTTTGAAAGCATTTAATCTTATCGACTTTATCATAACCAACATATACAATGCCATAAAAGCCATGCAGCAGATAATCGCATCCGTGTCCAACCTTATGGATTCTATGGGTAAGGATACTGACAGTGGTTTCATGCGCGAGATGAACCAGTTCTCGGAAGTTATGGGCGTTATGAATGAAGGAGTGAAAAAATCATGGGATTCATTTAAAAGTGGTGATTATGCAGGTGCTATAGGATCAGCAATATCCATGCCTCTTGATGTTATCGCTACATTTAACAGACAGCATGACAAAAGGCTCCAAAAGCATATAGAAAACTTACAGTTTGAAGCTAAAAAACTGACCAATATCTATAATATGCTCGAAAAAGAATTTGAGCACATTATAGACCCGTCAAGACTTGATGAGGTGACATCCCAACAGGTATCAAATCTGAAAGAACAGTTGCAAATTCAAAAGGATATTCTAGCTGCCGAACAAAAAAAGAAAGATCCTGATAGAGAAAAGGTAGAAGAATACAAACAAACCATAAAGGAATTAGAGTACGAAATAAGATATTATTCAGAAACACTTGCAAGTGAATTGTACAGCATTGACTTGAAAGGCTGGGCTAGTCAGATAGGTGACGCTCTTGTCGAAGCATGGCTGAAAGGTGAGGATGCAGCCAAGGCGTACAAGAATACCGTAGCGGACGTTATGAGAGATGTTGTTAAAAGCTGGGTTCAGCAGCAGTACATAGAAAAGGCAATGCAACAGGTACAGACTACATTATTTGGAGCGGACGGTAAAGGTGGTATGTTTGCGGATAACAAGATAGATAAGGATGAACTTATAATACTAGGAAATGTAATGGGCTCATTGGAATCAGCCTTTGCGGAAGCCGGAGGTGTAGTCAATGAGATAAACAACGCCCTTGGTGGTATGCTTACCGAAACAGAGGAAAATGCTGAAGGTCTGTCCAATGCCATTGCAGGAGTTGACGAGAATACATTCAACCAGGCATTGGGTTATCTTAACGGAATGAGATACGAAATGGTTGTCCAAAGCGATCTACTCCGTCAGTTGGTATCGCTTAACGGTGGTTCGGCAGGAACGGGAGGAACTAACATGACAGTCATACAACTGGCACAGCTTGAAGTTCTCAAGCAGCAGCTTGCCGCAACTATGGCGATAAAGACAGCACTCCTAAGTGTAGTTTCTATCGCTCCAAGGTCAGGAGGAAATGCGATAAAAGTTATTGTAGACTAAAAAATACGCCCTACTAACTTCACAGTTGATAGGGCGTTTATTATGAACAAAAAAACAAAAATTTGAAATACAAGAACAAGAGGTGCTTGGCGGAATCGAACCGCCGTTATCAGTTTTGCAGACTGTTGACTAAACCACTCATCCAAAGCACCAATTTTTATGCAAATATAGAAAAATAATTTTTAAATTTACATAAACTTTAAAACTATTTTTGCTATCTTTGCACTAATAAACAATGTACACGAATGGCTATATCTAAATATTTTATAAAGAAAGGAAGCGATACGGCAAAGGATTTGTATGCCACATACAGGCTGTATATACTTGAAAGCAAGGGATTATGGGATTTGCCGACAAGAAAGGAAGCCTATGCCGAAAAATGGTATGACAAGAACGGTCAGAAGGTGTACGAACCTGTCACGCCTGTTTACCAGCCAACGGAAGGAAGCATAACATTTGCCGCTTTGGGAGATGTGGAAACGGTAAAGACGAATATCCGTTCGTTCTATTCATATATAACCAATGTGATACCTGCCACTCCCGGTACGCCATACGGTTCATCCTCTTTCTCTATATGGAATGATGTATGGGGAGAATCGGCAAAGCAGGTGATAAGATGCACGGGTTTTGAAACAGGTGCAAAGATGAGTTATCAGGACGTTCAGGACTTGCAGAACCCGGACCGACTTGTGTCCGCCTATACATTTTCGTTAAATTTCAGTATTGACCAACCAACTCTTTAAAGACCAATGATTTTACAGATTAAAAGAGGAAATAAGGTTATTGCGGAGAGTGCTGATTTCTCATACAGCCCGTCTTTGCAGGAAGTGAGAAAATTGACTTGTGAAGTCGTTTCCGTTGTTCCGATAGAGTTCAAGGCATACAACTCAAAGAGTGAATCGGAATACGATACAGTCGTATATAACGGTAATACATTCATCCTGTACCAAGCCCCATCGGGAGATAATCTTAACGAAGCAGGAAAATACAAATACTCCCTTCTGTTTTACGGTAAGGAGGTGCTTTTGCAGAATGTGGCATTTCTTGACATAGTAAGCGGAACAGGTGGGGAAATAAATAAGATAAGATACACTCATGGCGGTCTGTTCCAGTTCTGGGGTGATGCAAAACAGCTTGCCGCACGTATAGAAGCAAATATAGAATCTTACAATGCGTCATTGGGTGCAGGATATACAGGCATTGGCACATGGACGCTCAACGTGGATGCGGAAGGCGAACTGACGGAGGATATGATTGACATAACCGATGGCACCAACCTGTTTGAAGCATTGAAATTTTTCTATGACAAGTTTTATCTAAACTATTATTTCTCTACGACAGCCAATGGAGGAATAATAACCATTACAGATAAGACAAGACCGTCCGTAAACTGGACATTCAAGCAGGGTGACGGTGGGGGTGCTGTAAAAGTTTCCTCTTCCGTAGATACAAGTACACTTGTCATAACCCGAATCATACCACAAGGTGGAAGCAGGAACGTTCCGCCTGAATACAAGAAGGACGCTAAGCCTGCCGATGAATCACGCTATTGCCCGTACATCCTTCTTCCGAATGATTCCGCAGGAAATATAAGATATTATATTGACAGCGAATACGGATTGAAGAATTATGGTGTGAGAGGGAAAACCATATCAAACACATTCAGTGGAATATATCCTTCTATCAGAGGAAAAAAACTTGGTGATTTGTACCCGTCAGGACTTCCCGAATGGGATACATACAAGGCGGATGGAGAACCCGATCATCAATCGGGCAAGGTGGCAGGCGAGGGAGCGAGCGCAGCAACACGGATAGACAAGATTATAGGTTCTACTCCTATAAAGAGTGATGATAGTGACAGTTTCTTTATTTATATGACCTCTCCAGGATTCAACCTAGGGTACAAGGTGTATGAGGACGGTGATTCATCCGACAAGATAAACGACAATGTGCAGCCCCAGTACAAGCCCCATGCTATGTTTGACAAGTACAGGGATTTTGAGAGTTTTGATATATATGGTACAAGGGCATATTATGACCAGCCTGTAAAGGTTACTGCCACATTCTCCGGGAAGATGCTTTTCAGTATATTACCTATAGGAAGTGATGCTGTAGGGAAAAAGGTGAAGATTAATCTACGTATGGTTACGAACCGTGTATTGGGTCAGGCTTCTCCTTTGAAAGAGGTTGTTATCGGAGAGGAAGGTGCTACTGGTATGCTTGAAATACCTTACGACAAGACCGCTCTTGTAGGATATATAGAAAAAGGTCAGAATACGACAGTCACCATACGTGTTGAGTTCACGTTTGATTCCGATGTTCCTGCCGGGAGTTGCAAGATAGGTTTTAGTGAGGAAATGACATGCAACATACATTTCGGTAATCAGGACGGTTCACAGGACAGGTTCTATTATAAATACGCTTCTGTAACGGACGCGGTGTTCAGTATGCGTACAGGAACTTATACAGGAACGGAATTTAAGATAAACAAAAACGGTATTATTCCTCTTTATGGTGAAGTGAACGGTGATACGGGGGAAACGGAAGAGGATGTTGCCATGTTCAACAAGGGGGCACGATATAAAATATCATGTTACAGAACAGATAGCGACAATGCCAAACTTCCCCTTTACACGGATGGTAAATCTCCTTCAATTGCGGCAGGAACGGAGTTTGTCATTCTGAATATCGTCATGCCCGAATCTTATGTGACAATGGCTGAGAACACGCTTGAAAAGGCGGCTCTTGACTACCTGTCAAAATATGACCATGAGAACCGAACCGTTTCACTTGACATATCTAGCGGATTTGTCGCAGAGCATCCTAACCTTTTCATTGACTTCATAGAAGGTAATATGCTAAAGGTAAGGGATGATGGAATAGGAGTGTTTGATTTTTCCGATAATGGACAGATTGTGGATATGCAGTTGCAGATACAATCGTTGGAAATAAAATATTCCAAAGATAATCTGTTCCCGTCATATTCATGCACTATAGCAAGAAGAAAAATATTGTCGTTCTACGAGCGTCTTGCACAAGAAAATCAGACCGTTTCAACGCAGAATACGACAAATGTAACATTAGGCGGAAGTGGTACGGGAAGCGGAACGGGAAGCGGCGGTGGGAGTAGCAATATAACCAATGCCGATCATGCTAAATCCGCATACACACTAGACGATGATACTCCTGTGCTTAATTGGTTTTTGTCAGCACTGAATAACGATGATGCGCAAGGCATAATCAATTTTCTTAAAGGTCTTAAGATATCCGGGAATCTGATAAACCGCATTGTGAAGCAGGGTGACAGGGATGTTACCTACACCGATGAAGACGTGATGAGCGCATTACGTGTAATGGTTGAGATAGAGAACAGTGTGGAGAAGATGAAAGAGATATTCTTGCGGAAGGACGTGGCGGATTCCACTAAGTACTTGTTATCCTTACTGGGCGGAGTCTTGATTAAGAAATATGCCAAGTTCGGTGATTTCGTTACTGGTGTATCAGGTGGATACATAGACGAAAAGGGTGACATGGAAATGGGAAGCGGCGTTTTCCGTAAGCGTTTGTTTGTCCCTGAAATAGCCTATAACCGTACAACCTATTTCAAAGGACGTATGGTAAACTCCCCCGGTGGCGGTTGTAGCGTATTGTCATACGTGGATAACGGCGATGGAACCTACACCATCACTCCCGATCTGACGGACGCGGACGGATTGAGCCAGTTTGTTGATGATATCCTTACCACCTATTTTGTGACTAAGAATAGCGAAGGCAAGCTGAATGGCTTTGAAGAGATGAAATTCCGGGTGACTGCCGCAGATTATACCGCCAAGAAGTTTACTGTCATTCCCCGTCCGGGACATTCTGACTGGAAACCTGCCGAGCAGATGGTATTGGCACAAACAGGTAACTTTACTGATCCGGAACGTCAGACCTATATACTTATTGATTCAGTCAACGGAAACAACTGTATTACATTCTTTGACAATGCCAACACTTGGGACCCGGAGCCGGCGCAGATGCCTGCGTGGTTCGGCAAGAAAAAAGGCATGACTGTAGCCGGTATTAATGCGGACAATTACTCGGCCGTTCTTCAAAACATTATCATGACCGGGCTTATCTTTCAGGTGGATGAGATCACCGGACAGACAGTGCGTGTTCCGTTGTACAAAGGTGAATGGACCGCAGGTAAGTACGCCTACTATAACCAGGTGTCACACAACGGGGCTTTGTGGTTGTGTGTTGATGATAACGGAACGACAACCGAACCATCAGAGACTAATTCGGCATGGCTGAAACAAGTGGACAAAGGTGATAAAGGTGATCCGGGCTTGTCTGTAGTCGGTGGTGGACATTGGGAATCCGCCAACACACCATATAGTGCCAATACAATGGTCACTCTTGCCAATTGTGTCTTTATATCCAAGGTGGAAACCTCCAATCCTCCCATCAGAATATTGCGTGTCAAAGGTGGCAATTTCTTAAGAAAGAAGGACGGTGGTTATTATCTTGCCGGGAAACCTGCCGACTGGGAGGTTAACGAAGACTGGGATATGCTGCTTGACGGGCGTGAACTGAAAGGTGAGAGTATCACTTTCCTTGGTGAATTTGCCACGGCTCCTGCCAATCCGAAAAACGGTGATTCATACCGTAACACGACTGACCGGGCTACCTACATCTATCAGGACGGAAGATGGCAACTTATGATATCGGACGGAAAAGACGGTAAGGGCTATGAGTATATATATACAAGAGGCAATATCATAGATAACACCCCTGAAAAGCCGGACAGTCAGCAGAAAGATGGTTATGTTCCGGAAGGCTGGACGGAGAATTATCTTGGTACGGACGCAGACCATCAGGTTGAATGGGGTTGTACACGTTTTAAGGAAAATGGCGTATGGTCTGAGTTCAGTGATCCTGCCGTGGTGCATCGCTGGAGTAAGGACGGGGAGAATGCCATCATGGCGGACTTCGATAACGAGATGGTCAATGCAGCCCTTACTTCAGATGGGAAGGTCGTATCCTCACAGACTTGGAATACAACTGTCAGCATGTGGTACGGAACGGAAAAGCTCACCCTTGACAGCATCACCTGTACACCTGACACAAATCTTCTGTGTGCGACAGACAAGAATACGGGAGTGGTGACAATATCGGTATCGGCCGGAGCTACTCTTGCTGCGACAAACACGGTGAAGATCACAATCAAGGCTACAAAGAACGGGCAGCAGTATTCCCGTGATCTGTCATTCACTGTAGCCGGGGTCCGTGGAGGTGCGGACGGTTCAGATGCCGTGCTATACAGTATAATCGTTTCTGCCACTTCTGTAAGCAAGGACAAGAATGGGAACTACAGCGTGTCTTCCGTATCATGTTACAGGCAAAAGTCAGTGGGTGGCGTGATATCCACCACAACAGACGGTACATTGAAATACAGCATAGATGGTGGAGCAGAAACTAGCATAAACAACAATACAGCCATATCAAGCGGAAACTTTACGAAGACATTGAAGTTTATCTTTTACGTGAATGACCAGATAGTGGATGTTGAAACCGTTCCCATGCTTTCTGACGGGAAGGATGGTGCTGACGGTGAGAGCATCACAGCCGCAGGTCATTGGGAATCCTCCAATACTCCGTATGCGAAAAACAGCACAGTATCGTTTGCCGGAGGATCTTACTTAAGCAAGGTTCAGACTTCCAATCCGCCACTTCCGCTTTTTCGTGTGAGAGGTGGGCGTTATCTAAGGAAGAAGGATGGCGGTTACATACTTTCCGGGAAGAGATCGGACAAGGCTGTCAACTCCGACTGGCAGGAAATGACTTCCGGTGTCGAACCGTCCGCTTCGTATTGGCTTGACAGCCCGGTAAGCACAATAAACTTTACCAGTACGGGCACACCGTCACCGTCAGCGTTTGTCGTTACCATGAAACAGAATGTAGGCGGTAATGTGAGCGATACGAACAGGTTCTATCTTGCTGCACGCAAATATAACGGAAGCTGGCTGGCTCATGTAGGTGCTATCCTAAGCAATCAGATATCTGTTCCAGCGACAGCCGGATACACCCAGTTTGCCGTCCGGGCTTATCAATCCGCATCGGACGCGAACGCATGGAATAATAATTTTATCGCTGAAAAAGGGGTGGGTGTTGCTAATGATGGTTCCATAGGAGCAACAGGGGCGTTTCCCCGTGACAGAGGTGTATTCACATCAGGACAGACTTATGTCTGGAATGCGGATTACCGGGATAAGGTCATATATCTGATAGGGGGAGTTTATTATAATTTCCTTGTAAAGAATTACGGTGCTTCCGTTACCGCTGCACCCACATCAGCCAACGGGGATTCGAACTGGGAAGCCATGCAGAAGTTTGTGAATATCGCTACTGATACCCTTTTCGCCGATGGTGCGAATGTGGCCGGATTCATGTTCAAAAACAATGTGCTTAAATCCCACAACGATGAAGGTGAAACTCTTCTTATCAATGGCGTAACCGGGTATTTCAAATGTAAGAATGCAGAGATTACTGGAACAATCACATCTACAAAAGGGAATATTGGTGGTTTTACCATATCATCTGCAAGTTTGGAGGCTGTTAGCGGAAATAATGCCATGCTCCTTTCCGCCAACTTGGTAAGATTTACCGGAAGTTATTCAAGCGTGTTTATTGGAGCGGATACTTTTCCTTCATCTAGTGGGGGGGCAATATTATGCCCATCCCGTATTTCGGTTAATAGGAATATAACGAATACGGCGTATGGCAATGTGGGCACGTATTTTGACATACAAGGTTCCCATGCTTATGATGATAATGATTTTCAGTATACCGGGAATCATGCGTTGTATATCGTCAAGGGGGACATCTGTGGGTTTAGGCTCAGATTGCGCAGAATAAGCAAGAGCACAACTTTGTCAGTGATGGATAGTGTTATCATGACTGTAACGTCCGGTATTACGCTGACTGTTCCGTCCACTGCGGAGGACGGGCAATTCTACTGGATAAGAAACGTTTCTGGTGGTAATGTGACCATAGCCGGAACAAATCTTGTCGGCTGGAATTCCGGGGAGGTCAGCACTTCGATAAGTCTGGCCAAGTCAAAGGCGGCAGCAATGTATTATGACAAGCATAATAACAAGTGGTTTATGAATTGGATTGATTGTTGGAACTAAAATGTAATGATTATGAAAATAAATTTTAAACAGTTCCCCATGTACACGGGGATAGACAAGAAAGAAATGGTTGCCTGTGATGTGGCATATAGCTTGGCAAATAACCTTTATACCAAAGTGCCTGATAATATCGGAGCGCATTGTCTTTCCGAGAAGATTTATAATGCGGAAGGCAATGTGGACTTAAGCGGGCAGGAGATTGAAATAATCCGGTTCGCTTATCCGACCTTTACCGGAGCATTTGCCGATTCGTTTGAACATTATTTGAAGACATATAAAGAGAAGGAGGAACAACATGAAAATTGAGAATTTGGAACGCGCCAGCCGGATCAATGACGAACTGGCGAAACTGAAGCTGGCGAAGGAAACGTTGAATAACGGCGGCTATGTCCGTATTTACAGCAGCACCCGGTCAAGTGCCGGATGTGTGGAGCTAGATATAGCGAACTTCAATGATGAGGTGAACACGTGTATAGACAACCATATCATTGAGCTTGAATCTGAAATAGAAACTTTATAAAAATTGATATTATGAGTGATTTGAATTTAGACAATATTGTTGGTTTTAAGGCTGTTGATAAAGACGGTAACGAACAGAATGTAACAGTGGATGAGATGGTGGACATGGTTTCCACAAGAATGGTTATGGCTTTGTCAGAAACTTCAACATTTGCAGCCGTTGCTGCAACAGGAAATGACGTGTATGAAAATGAACTTCCGACTGTGACAGATGCCGCAAATGTAAGAGTTTTACAAAATAGCGGAGATGCCGCACAAATGACGATGCAGGCACTTGCATCAAAACTAAGAGGACTGATTGGGATAAATGATACGTGGTTAAGGTTCAGAGATATTAGAAATATAGATTCCCAAAACGAATTAGATTCTATGCAATATAGCGGAATATACTTACTAAGACAAGATTCAGAATTAGAATATGTCCGTAATTGTATATTAGTTGTAATCGGTAATCCTAATATCTGTTGTGTTCAGAAATTATATAATTATAACGGAAGTATCTATAAATATAGAGTGAAATGGTATAGTAATTATTGGGATAATTGGCAAACCGTATCTTTGACATGATTAAAAAACGGGTGGTCCGGTACAAGCCGGTTCCACCCGATCCTGATATGCACAACGCCATGTGCGGTGCAAAGGTAATAAATGTTTCTAAGAAGCCAATACAAAAGTTCTAAAATCTCCCCACTCTCCGTTCAAATTACGTCTGAAACCAACAACATCAGCTCCCAAGCGGAATGTCATTTGAATTACATATCCTTTTCCATCGTTAAAAACTATCATTATAGAATAATTGGAAACAACACTAATTCCATTATCTCCGGTCACATGATACATTCCGCTTTCAGTTGCACTATTTACCTCTTCGTCTGTGGTCAATGTACGTTGTGGCATGAATGGAAACAGCTTCAAACTATTCATCAGTTCTTCTGGAACTGTCTGCAATCTTTCCGCTTCTGTAATATTTGGTGTCCTGAAACCTTTTTCCGCATCACAGTCCGGAGAACTGAATATCAGAGGTGTAAGGCATTTCTTGTATCTTCTTAACAGTGATTCCTTGTTCTTGGCAAATCTGTTCCATGACTCAAGCATACACCATGACTTGTCTTTTTCTACATAACCGTCTGTAATAATATCCTTTAACAGTATTCCCTTATCATTCCATGACGGCACTTCCCAGTTACACCAATAATACCTTGACCTTATTTGTGCGGAGAAATCAGAACTGTTTATGTATATATAATTTACGCCAAGGTGAGATGATATCAAATCAGCCCATTGGGATTTCATCTTCACGTTTTCTAGCATAAATTTTACATTTGGATTAAACTGTTTTATATGATTAAGTATGTTCACATATTGAAAGAACAGCCCCGAACGTTCACCATCAAAGTTTAGCTTTTCTTTTCCAAGTCGGGAGAAATCCTGGCATGGTGTACCTCCAATCAACAGATCAATATCTTTCCATTCTATATTCCATTCTTTCCAATTCCTGATATCACCTAACTCTATGATATCAGGATAATTGTCTAATGCCACCTTAATAGACGGTTCATTTATCTCGCTTGCGTAATACTTATTCACCTTTATCCCTGCTCGTTCAAGAGCAATCCTACCGCAGGCTATACCATCACATAAACTTAATACATTCATTGATATTATATTTTTTATTTTTAAGCAAATATACTGCACAAAACTGCTCATAACCAAATTGTTTAACGAATTTTATGCTATCTTTGCGTATTATATTGGCGAAATATAAAACTTTTTTGATTAATTTATGCTTTTACATTTACCTAGTACCAATATTATACTCCCTATTCAATTGTCATTTCAGTTCAATGATAATTGGTTTGGGGAGTGCATCAATTAAATTAATAGGTGGAAGAATGATGCTAGCAAGCTTAGAACCTGCTTGTTCGCATCGGGCATGTATCTCCCCTCGCGCTGCTCCTACATTGATAGTGGAAAGGTATTGAGAAAAGAATGGTTCGATGGTAAATGTGTTGCCCTGTAACATGGTTTGAAACTCTTTTGGTTTAACATCAAAAGTGCTTACAAGGGTAATTTGAAGAAGCTCTGCCTCTTCTTGAAGATAAGCATATGTTAGACGCGCCATAACCATATGATCCTCAGGTATTACACCAAACTCGTAATTAGTGCGTACCTCTACGGGAATATCTTCTTTAAGACAAATGTCTGTCAGATTAAACGACTCAACATAAAGACCTACAATGCGAAATGGAATCTGTCTGTTCATAAAACTATATTATGCCGCATAGGCAAATGATACCTCAAGCTGTGTTTGACGGAAGTTCCTACCTGTTTCAGCCGTTGTCCGAGCTGTAGATGAAGTCCAAGAGCAGACAGCACGCCGTGGTTGTACAGAAATAACTGTAGATGAAGGTAAAGGGTTACTAACGGTTACAAATGATGTGCATACACCTACAACCTCCGCATTATCTGATAGCTTAAAGAGTGCTTCTTCATCGGTGAATAGAGGTGCTTCGTTACCATAAGTAGCGTTCATCTCGTCTGCAAACTGCATTGCTTCACGGTTAAACTCTTCGGAAAGTTCAATTTGGCTCACGGGAGAAAATGACACTAAAAATACTCCACGATCTTCTTTATATTCGAATTTTATTCGAAGCCAACTATACTTCATGATCATCCGAGAGAACCAAGTATGTAACTTATTTTTTATATTATCTCTATTCATAGGTTTCCGAAATATGTTTTTAGTTTCGCTATCAGACTTTCAGCCTGTGCTTTACAGTCTATGCTTTCTACATCTGTAAATATTCTTCCGCTGTAGTCTGCTTCTATGCGTTCTCTTTTGAGGAGGCGTACTGCTTCAGTAAAGTTGCGCTCGTTTCTATAACCAGTTTGCATCCGTTCCTTAACTTTGAGGAGAATGTTTTCATGCGATGATTCCCCTTCTGTCGCATTCTGATCTTCGAGTGTTATAGGACGACGATCTGTGTGTGCAAGCATGTATTTCATATATTGAAAAACGGCATAGTAAGAGCAATGTACACTATCAGTGTATTGTTTGCATGAGATTAAATTTTGTGCTGAAACAAGATTGCTTTGCGCCTTTGTTTTCATCATTTAGTATGAAATTTTTGTATTATGCCCATATTTTAATTTGCGCAAATATACATTCTTTTTTCTGATCCACCAAATACTCTATAAATGCAACTCGTATTTTTAATAAGTTTTAATTTATTAATCTAGATGATTCTCCAATAGGTAGCAATTTAATGCAGCTCAATTCGATAGAATTATCACGTCTATTATGACTTACCACCAGCAAAAAAAAAGAGGGTATTGCGAATGATTTTCATAGTGTCTTTCTACACGGTGTAACATCCCTTTAAAGAATGAGGTTGTGCCAACGTTTTGAAACAACCTCTTAATACATTTTTTTAATAACTACTCATTATAACTTTTAATTATAATCTACAATTGATTTTATCTTTAGTGTCCGCTTGTATGTCAGTGCCATTTTTTATCAGAATCATTAAGTAATTCATTTGCAAGAATTCTCTTTTCGTATCCAACCCCTTTTTTGCCGGCATTAGCTTTTTCTGTATATTTTTCACTACATATACAGATTACCAAATGAGATATTGTTAGGCCCTGTTCCATAAAAAAAGGCAAATCATCCCCTAATCTCAAATCAAACTGATCCAATATAACATCAACACCATGAGATCTTAACTTTGTTGCTAAATCACGAACCCATTTTTTATGTTCATCATCCCCATTTTCCGTATCCCAAGAGTATGAAATAAATACTTTAGGATGAACTATAACTTCTTCCATATAATAAGCTTTAAATTACAAACACAGTTTCATCTCCACAAATATTGCGAATCTTCATCCGTAGAGGCTTACGGTCGCAACGAATACAGGCATCCCAGTATTCTGTTGTCTTGGTTCCGTTCTTGATGACATATCCCACCTTGTCAATCTTAATTTCGCTATCGCTATGCCAAGGTGCGTCCTTCTCGGCTACAGTACAATCCAGACTTATCCATTCGATGGTTTCCAGCCCTTCATCGCTGACAAGGATAGGCGTGAAAGTCTTTTCTTTACCTTTAGCTTTTTGCTGTAATACCTGTAACTGATTTTTTTGGTTTATTTCATCAATCTTTTGGCGTACACGATCACTCTGAAACTGTTTGATTTCAACTTTCCATCCATTAAACAATCCGTTTGACTCTTCGGAAACTTCCCATTCGGCCGAGTCTTCGACTACCACATTGTCGAGTACCTGTTTCAGGTCGCGAAGCTCTATCATGACAAGTGGATTTCCCTGCTCTTTTATGAAGCGCTCGATCTCTTCACGATTATCAATGTCAATATAATAGACGATGACTCGTTTCGTGTTGTCTGGTAAGTCGGGCATGGCTTCACGAATTATGCGATTCATCAAAGGCTTGTCCAAAACGCGGGTGCTGCTATCCATCAGATTGGGGAGATAGACGGGTGTCATGCCGTATTTGGTATCTACGATACTGCCTTCCCAAAACTTGTCCAATACATCTTCGTTTCGCAGGCCTGGTATCAGCTTCTTCAATCGCTCCATAGTCTGCACAGGGTTACGATACAACGAAACGCCGTCTTTTATTTCCATGACGTCAAATTCTGCTTTGGCTGCCAGAAGACGGTCGCGCGTCGTCTGAATGCTGTTTATGTTAATATCTGTATGTATGAACTTTCTTTTATTTAAATGTGCCATAGTTGCAAGAACGCCACTACCGCCAAAAAAGTCAGCTACTATATCATTAGGATTGGAACTTGCTAAAATAATACGCTCTATTAATGGGTACGGTTTTTCAGTTGCATACTCAACTCTTCTAACTCCATCTACAGGATATCTAGAAGCTACAGCAAATTGCCACCAGTCTTCTGGAATTTTACCACTATTATTTAAATCATATGTATCTGAAACAAATCCTGATCCAACTAAGCCTCTTTTAAAATTTTCTAATGTTTTTGCATTATGAGCTATACGTACACTATTATCATTAAAAGTATAATCGTTAATATCTTTACAATACCAAAAAATTGTATCATGTTTTCTGTTAAATTGTTTCATCCCGGGTGAACCTGGTCCATTATAACACCATATAATTTCATTTAAAAAATTATTTTCCCCAAACACCTCATCCATCAATATCTTTACATAATGCCCAATATGCCAATCCAAATGTACATAGATACTTGCTGTATTGCTCATTACCGACTTGATAGCCATCAGATTCTCGTACATCCAATTTAGGTAACTTTCCTTGTTCCAAATGTCACCATACATCTTTTCCTCAAACGAACGCAGCTCCTCAATATCTAGTTCGCTTTCGACCTGATGGATGGCTTCTGCCACTGTAGGATTGCGACGAAGATATACCTTTTTGGCATAATCGGCACCGCTGGCAAAGGGAGGGTCGATATACACCAAGTCCACCGTAATACCTTTGTCTTTCAGGTAGGCACAAGCCGAAAGGCATTCGCCTCGAAGCACGAGATTACCGTCCTGGTTTCCGCCTATACGCTCCTGCAACTCGGTTTCATAGAGAGGCATTCCTTGCTGAATGCGTTCTTCTACACGGTCGTTATCGCGATAGCGGAGAATACGTTTAGTACGTACAAAATTGTCAAGTACGGCTTGACCTTCCAATGTATTGGGGAAATAGGGTATGTATTTGATTGCCATATATATCGTTGTTTTAAATATTGAAAAAATCCTTGATTGCCTTTATTGTCTTTTTCTCTCTTTTTTCTTTAGTAAGGGTATCCTCAAGATACAGGAAGCGGAAACGTTCATAGCCGAAACACTCGTTGTTCTTACTGATAAACTCTGTTTCCATAAACTGTCGGCGGTCGGCAAACTTGGCCGCAAATCCTTCCCCCTTCGTCTCAATAATGATGATTCGATGAATGGAACCATCACCATTGCGCTTCAATAGCAAAAAGTCGGGCACATATTTACCGATATACCTCCACTCTCTGCCCGATTGCTTATAACAGTCTATTTTAAAGTCGGTGAGTGTGTCGTCACCGTTGAAATAGATTTCCAACTGAGATTTATATTCTCCCAAAATAGGTAAAACAGAGTCTTTGAAAAATTCACGCTCCAATCCGCTATCGAAACGATAAGGCAGATAATGATAGGTCTGTTTGCGCTCTGGATGTGGGTCAGTTGGCTCAGGTATGGGATATCCCATCTTTTTCATCTTCTCTATCAATGCCAATTCTTCGGGCGACAAAACCTTGTTCTGTGCATTGGTATCCCAATCAACAATCGTTTTGACAATATCTTGAGACGGGAAAAATGGTTTGTCATCTTGCACGGAAATAGGAGAAACAAGTTTCTCTATCTGTAGCAGACTGGCTTCACAAGGAACAACCTCCTCCTTGACCAAAAAATCACGTTTGGGGACAAAAGCCTTGCGGATAAGCGAGCGGATGTTCTCGTGGTCGTACCGGTTATCGTATCGCGTATTGCCCATTTCATCTTTAAAAGTGATACGCTCAAAAATCTTTTTAAGAATGGGTTCGTGCTCTTTCAGGCATCCCAATGCCAGTGTGCGAAAACTTTCTCTCTCAATCAGATATAACCATTGATGGAAAGAGATATATTCACCCGCTTCGGTTTCGGCCAGATAGTGCCCCAAGTTTTTTCCAGCCAAGTCCTGCTTGTGAATCAAAGCAACATCCGCCTCGGTGAAGATCCTTTCATCAGCCAGCTTTTGGGCGGTATGGGGATGTTCCTCTGTAACCAGAGTCTGATAGGATACTTTCAACTGATAGAAATCAATAGGCGGGACTTTCAGCCTGTCCATTCTGGAGAAACGTTCTACCTGGATAGTTTTCTGATGCTTGCCTTTGTTGAATTCCTGTAAAGAAATGTTCTGTTGCTGTTTCAGCTGTTTGTTCAGTGTGTCGGCATTGAATTTGTTCAGCCATATCAAAGCTGTTTCGTCAGCATTCTTTACGACTTGACGCAAGCACCGGCAACTGGTTTGCAACACCATGTTGGTAGGACACACTCCCTTTTGTGGCAAAATGACCCCCGTCAGGCTTTTGCAATCCCAGCCTTCCTTGCCTATTTGAACCAACAGCACAATACGGATTTTTGAAAAATCAGTATCAAGTGAGTCAAACTCCGTTTCAGAGCCTTCCGGTTGCGGATAGGCTTTGTTTCCACCATGGTATTTCAGAATCACCTCTGTTGGGTTAAGACCATATTCTGAAACGATACTAGTAACAAGTGGATAAATCAATTCTTCCAATGTTTCTATTTTCCCGCAATAAATAGCTAACTTAGCACAAGCTCCGTTAGCATAAACCGTATTACGATATTTATCTAGAAACTCCTTGACTCCGTTTTTTACGATGGTTTCCGTGTCGTTATCGGCATATTTTACTTCGGGTACTTTAAGGAAATTACCAATACCTTTTATTAAAGGGTAGTAATAAACTACATTGGAAAGGTCGGTATTCTTTATCAAAAAAGAATCTGTCAAATTGACGTTTTCGACCTTTTCAAGATAAGGGGTACCTGAAAAACCCAATACGCCACAAAAAGAATGTTTTTTAGTCCATTCTTCTACTACTTGGCGCAGCTTTATTTCTCCATCTGCAGCATGGTGTACTTCATCTATGAATACAGCCAGATGGGGGATTTTTCCAATAATATCACGTAATTCATTGGCTATGCGAATTTTCACCAATTCTTCTTTGTCGAATATCTTAGTATCTTCATCTTTATCTACACGGTCAAGAATTACCTTCTCAGCATTGGTTATAGCAACCAGTCCCATCAAATCCTCCAAAGGTTGATGGTTATTTATCTTTTGGGCATTCGGATTTCTTACCAGATTACTTTTCTTGGCAGACTTCTGTTCGTCTAGAATCTCAAACTTAATGATTCTTCTTAGATTAGAAGCCGTAGGTTCAGGAATTATCCATGTTGGATCGAATTCCTGAATATTTTTTAAACTAGGAATGATAGACGACTTCAAACCAGAAGGGGCCAATACCATGAAGTTATGGGCAAATGCTGGATTACTTGGTTCGTTCTGCGCAAAATATAAATCCAAATAGATAAAGGCTGCCATCAGATAAGTTTTCCCAGCTCCCATAGGAAGACTGAAAAGATAATCTGTATAGTTTACACCATAAAATATCTTCTTAAAGACATCTTCATAATTTATGTGTTCACTCTGCGATTTGATGACTTTTTCTAGCTCTGGTGCTAACTGTTTTCCATTTTTGTCCGTTAATAACGAATATTCCAATAACGCAGCAGCTGCTTTGTTTGTGGTAAGTATTTCCCGGGCTTCTACTGTTAGTTCCATAGCTGTTAAATCTAAGCTATTGAAACTTCCTTCCGTGAATAATTGCCACAAAGGTCTGTTACCACAAGCGATTTTTAGGAACAAATATATTTTAATTGCCTCAATCTGGGCATCGCGCATCTTGTTTTGCGTATAAATATATTGTATCAATTCGCGGATGGTGCAATCTGGTGATTTCATCCATTCGTCACACTTCTTCTTTATCAGTTTGTAAAACATGGTTTACTTATTACTATCTATTAATTCTTTTGGATCTACTTGAAGGATTCTTGCTATCTCAAATAACACGTCTAAACTTGGCTGCCGTCTGTTGCAAACATAAGAATTTACAATCCTCCCCCTTGCCGTTTATCAGTAAGGGGGAGTGTTTATCCGTTACTTTCCCACGATTATATTGAATGATTCAACCATTTCATGGAGCACTCCGTCTATTATTATTCCATTCAATCTCCTTTCTCTTTAATCCGTTCAATATATGACTTATGCTTATAAATTGCTATTTTCTTCATTTCTGATTTGTTATTCGTTAATTGATTTTGGCAAAAAAGTTTTTTGGTTGTCTCCGTCATGAGGATTATACAGGTGTTTATAGCCCAACATCTCCATCATGCACACGCAATCATCAGTTACCCCTATATATGCACCGTCAGGATGCCCAGAACAGCATCCAGTAGTATATATGCCTTTATCCCATAATTCTTTTATTTCGTCAACGATTTCTGCGTCGACCGAAACATAAGGTGGTAAAATGTCACCTATGCAGTTCATACGAGGAACCATAAAATCAGGTAGTTTCAATATGACCATCACTTTCTTATATTACATTTCTGTTCGGTTTTGAAGATTATTTAGAGTATTGTTGTTTTTTTGTACACGTATTTGTCCCAAAACTCCCTATCGGGCAGTCATCACAGTAAAAAGTAATACTTCTGTAGTCTGCATTACTTCCACATGGATGCTCGGTAAGCTCCATAACTTTATCATTTAAAAGTCGTACATTCTCTTTGAGTTCATTCACCTTATTAATAGGTGTTAGAGCTTTATATTCTTGTTCTGTTAAAATATACTGCATATTATTTCTCTTTTAATCGTTGTAACACATCTTTATTTGTTTCTAATATTTCATCGAAAGACGGGATTTCTCTCCAATGAGTAACATCCCAAGGTCGGAATGTTTCATAGGAGTAATTGTCATTCCAGAAGTATATATTGCTATCTTCTTCTATATCATAACATGCAAGCCTAATAACACCATCTTTAAGTCTTATTAATACAGGCTGTCCTTCCTCCGGCAACCGTTCCTTAACGCTTATCCAAGGTGATTGCTTTGATTGCCATTCGGCTCCGGCAATAAAAGCTCTTTCCGTAACATCGAATACTGCATCACGAGAACCTGCATCATAATTGTCCTCTTCAAAATTCACTTCAAAATCCGTTGATTCTAATATTTTCTGAAGATAGGCACTTGCCGCTTTTTCTACTGTTGTCATTGTATCTTATTTAATTTTTCTTCAAACTCGGCAATGATACAATCTGCATCACCGCCATGTACCCAATTCTCTAAAACGAAGGAAAGAACTTCGATAGATTGCCCTTCAAATTCAAAACCGTTCTCCTTCAATTCAAGATACGTTTGTAAGTCTAGAACCTCCATGCCTTCTTTCGTTGAAAGCCCTTTTCTCTTGCCGGACATGGACAGGTTTGTGCATGGAGATCCTCCGATTATCAAGTCTATCTTATCCAGTCTGCTTACTTCAAGTTCTCTTACATCACCAAGCTGTATGGTGTCAGGGAAGTTCTGCATAGTTGCTTTTATGGCAAACTTGTCCACTTCGGACGCATAGTATTTTTCTACAGGAATGCCAAGTTCGGAAAGTGTTATCCGTCCGCACGACATCCCATCGAAAAGGCTTAATACATTCATCGGTATATTTTTTTTAAATTTTCAGCAAATATACGACATAAAACTGTATGCAACCAATACGTTTAACTTTTTTTTAATTATCTTTGCGATAGTAGATATAAAATTTATGCCATGCAGTTTTCCATAGTACCAAAAATAGATGCCGAGATTATGTTTTCGGAAGATGATCTGTCCGTTTTCAGACAATCGACAGACGGTCTGTATTATATGATCCATACCGAGAAGGTCATGGAAGTGATGCCTATGACGTTGCCGGATGACGAAACGGAACACCCTTTCCCTTACGACACATACGACACTGGCACAAGAGAGTTTGAGAAGCTGGTTTTATCTGATGAGTGGGTTAAAACGGACGTGATATGAGAAAGATAGGTTTTTTTAACATAGGGCGTCTTGGGCTTGTCAAGTCGGCAGGTACAGGAAAGACTGATATAAACAAGGTGATAGAAAAATGGATACCAAAGCACATGGTGTTTTGGTATGATATGTCAAAGCCTGTGGATGTTTATGCGGAAAACTTTAATGATTGGACGAAATTCACAGGAGCAAAATATACCGTGACAAACAAGAGCGTCAATATAACAAATTTTGATGCCGTAAATAATGCATGTATATATATCGCCAAATCTAAAAAGTTTAATGGCATAACGATTACGGTAGATGGATTATTGGACGGTCAAGAAATAGCATGGGGATATAATAACGATCCATTGGTAAGGATGCCTAAAAATGGAACTTATACACTAGAACCTATTAATAGTGTAACAGGAAATATAGGTTTTAGGAATATAAACATAGTCGGTGCTTGTAATATCACCATTACCCAGCTCCCGTCAGGACAATCCGTTCCCACAAACGAGATACTAAAAGCCAATCCATACTTGCAAGACCATAGTGGAAACAACAGACCGCTGAAACTGAATAATTTCCTGTTCGCTGCAATGAGCGGTGTGGGAGGGTATGACATTTCTAGCACCAATATTCTACCCGATAAAGCAAATGTTACTGTTACGGATAACAGAATTATTCATATTACTAAAAAACTATCCACTGCGGATGACATGGTAAACATAGTTCCGGCAAACTCTAACCCAACGCATAAGTTTAAGGTTACAGGTCTTTCTGATGGCAGACAAGTTAGTTTGGTAAACAGAAATGGCGGATTTTATACTTTTGACAACGGGGAACATGAGGTGACATTAACCTATCCCGAAGGAACCACTTCATTGTATAACGCCATAGGAGTTACAGGGGATATAGGAGATATGGACGTAACAATAGAGTTCCTGCCTAAATATCCCAACGCCCTAATAACTGATGGAGTGGATGATTACGGTGTTGTGGAGAACTTGCAGCAGGGCGTTAAGGTGTTGTTTGTAACTATCAATCCGTTCATTGATGGAAAGTTTATCTATGACCAAAGACTGAATACTACTGAACCTTGGCTGTTTGCCGTATTCAATGACAAAGGTAGTATTGCTTATAATAGTAGGAACTCAAACGGCAAGACCTATATTGATGGAACACTGAATGAATCTACAATAGTTTCCGCTTTGTTAAACAAAAAGCAAATAATCACCATAGTAAACAATGATGTGACAGGTGATAAAACTAAAACTCCTGTATTCTTTAGCAATACTGACCATGATAGCGGATGGATTAGTTCAGCTTTCTACAACTCCATCGGTTTCGATTCAGTTCCCACCCAACAAACTGACGGATTCACCGAGCAGGATTTGATTGATTACTATATACCAAAGGCTATCGTAACGATAACGGTGGTGGACGTATCAGGTTCTCCTATACAGGATGCAACGGTCACGGTGGGAGGTGTACAGTACAAAACGTTGTCTGACGGTACAGTGAAAGTACGGGGTATGGCAAATGGCACGATGTCGCTGTCTGTAAAGAAAGACGGGTATATGCCGTTTTCTGACAATTCATGGAAGCTTGCTGATTCAAGGATAACGCTAGAGGTTCTTCGGAATACCGTAATCACTGAAAATGGATACAGCATATTGCTTGAAAACGATGGTTTAATATTAACGGAATAATATAATGGAAGATAATCTTAAAATTTCACAGATGCCTCCCGTTGAGACCGCTACGGGAGAAGAGATGATACCATGTGTGACGGGAAGCCCTAAAGAGAACAAATCCGTCACGGTGTCCAAGATAAGACAAGGCATGGTAATGGACGAAAACTATGTTCATACCGACAACAACTTTACTACCCAGTTAAAAACCAAACTTGACGGGATACAGGAAGGCGCACAGAAGAATACCGTCATAGGCGTGAAAGGTAATGCCGAACAGTCTTACAGGACAGGAAATGTCAATATAACAAAAGACAATATAGGTCTGTCAAATGTGGACAATACGTCCGATGCCGAAAAGCCCGTATCCACCGCACAGAAAACAGCCCTAGACAAGAAGGTAGACAAGGTGGACGGTAAGGAGTTATCCACAAATGATTTCACCAATGACTACAAAACGCTTCTCGAACAGATAAAGATGCAGCAGGGGAACATATATGGAGTGGAGATGAGAAGAGGGCAGACAGACCCTGTATTTCAGACATGGATAGGAAAGGAAGAGTTCAAGACATCTCATCCCATCCTCAACTCTTTCCGTGTGGCAAAGGTAAAGGACGGTAAGGTAGTCGGATTTCTTGACCAGACCAATTTCTTCAAAATGGCTGACGGTAGCCCGTCAAATATTGTTATTGACGGAACTGATGTAACAGATGATGGAAGCGACATCATGCTTGTAAACACCAAGCCTTTCTGGATAATCAACGGAGGAACGGATGATACATACGAAAGAAGGCTCGTCAGTGACGCTCCGTTTACATACGGTGGCGATACGGCCATAGAGATAAAACCGTTCGGAATGAGTATCGGTTACTCCACGATAAAGGATGGGAAGCAGAGATCTATTTTTGACAACACGGTAAAAGGAACAACATCAGTAGGAAATCTAGGCGTGAACATAATGGAAGGAAATGGATGGCCTACGACAAACGTGTCACGTTTTGATTACGAGAAATACGCCAGGGCAAAGAACCCGAACATTACGAAGAACTATCCTTATGCAAATGCTTTCGTTCTTGACCTTGAAGTGTGGTGTACGCTTCTCTTTATCAAATTCAGAACAAAAGACCTACACGCACAGTCTGTTTGCGGAAAAGGAATATCATCCAACGATTCAGCCCCCGATGCGTCAAGCTGGGGGAAAATGACAGGCGTCAGATTCAAGAAGGCGGACGGTCAGACCTATGTGTATTACAAGATGAACGGGCAAGGATTTAAAGCATCAGAAACAGGAACTGCTTACAATTTTTCACAGCTTATAAACAACTACCGTCCTTGCATGAAGATGCTTGAAGCACAGCTTGCCATGTCATACGCAAAAGAACACAATGTCGCGCCTGATACCGAGTTTGAATATGCAAGCACAAAATACAAATACTACAACTTCCAAGGTCATAACGGATTGGCTGACGGGGAGATGTTAGGTATCGTAGCCAAGTTTGTCAATGCAACTGTTACTAGCGGATGGAGTATCCCGGATAATGCGGCAGTAACAAATCGTGAAATAGAGATATGCTTCACACAGCCTATCATTCGCGGACGTATTGTCGGGTGGGGAGATATATGGATGTGGTACAGTGGAATAGATTGTGTCATGCACGATTCTACGTCCATAGATATTTATCAGACCTATGACGTAAACAATCTGACTACAGACAATGTAGCCGCAGATAAGAATCCTGGGGAATCTTATGGATTTGAGAACACATATGAATTTGTCGGTTCTATGGCTAAAGGTGAAGGATACATAACGAAGAACTTTGAGAACTCGCTCATTGGAGAGGTCAAGGGAAGCAATCTTCACACGGGGAAATGCCATTACAACTGGTTTACGGGAAATGCAGGTTCGGGTAAGATTGGAAGGCGTGGTGTTTACTTTGGTGGTTGGTCGAACAACGACAATTGTTCTCTGCGGTCTGGTTTTTTGGTCCATGCTCCTTCGGGCGCGGGCACGTTCATCGGTGGCGGCTTTCGTTGTACAATAACCCAATCCTAATTTTTCACGAAGTGAAAAATCCCCCTCCCAAAACTTGCAAAATATATTAATTATGTTTAAGTTTGCATAATAAAAATCTAACCAAATGCGTCAGCAAAGTTAAATAAGTCTGTCAAAGGCGGTTAGTTGAAAAAAGGCGGTCTGTAGAATGGTGGTGTTTACTTTGGTGGTAAGTCGAACAACGACAATTGTTCTCTGCGGAATGGTAATTTGAACCATGATCCTTCGAACGCGAACACGAACATCGGTGGCAGCTAACGTGCTAAAAAAATTACTGCTATACAGAAGCCTCGTCAGGAAGATGAAAAATGTCAAGACAACCCATTGTTTGAGGATGGGAACTTATTAGTACATTTACAGTTGTAGGTATATGGAAAGTTAGTTATCTTTGGCTCAACGGACAAAGAAAAGCACGTAAGATGAAAAGATTGAACAATATTTTTGAAACGATAAGCAGTATGGATAATATTATCTCTGCTGCTGAAAAGGCAAAGAAAGGAAAGAGAAATCACAGGGGTGTGAGGGATTATGAGAAACATAAGGATGAATATCATCAGAATGTTTATCAGATGCTCAAAGACAAATCATACAAGGTAAGCAAGTATGATGTGATAGAGAAAGTGACTGATGCAGGAAAAGTAAGGGAGATACACAAACTCCCGTTTTACCCAGACAGGATTATCCAGCACAGCCTTTTGATACCCATGATGGACAGATGGACAAAAAGTCTTACACTTGATTCATATAACTGTCTGCCCAAAAGGGGTATTACAAGCAAGGTGAAAAAGCACTCCCTTGTGAGAAAGATGAAACGTACATTGCTTGAAATGGATAAAAACGGAAAAATATACGTTTTAAAAATGGACATTAAGAAGTTTTATCCGTCTGTAAGGCACAGCGTTTACAAGAAGGCATATAGCAAGGACTTGAAAGACAGGGATGCGTTATGGCTTATGAATACGCTTAACTACAGCAACAAAGGTCTGGCTATTGGTAATCCTGACGCTCAGATAGGAAGCCATTTGGTATTAAGATCTTTGGATCATGTTGTAAAGGAGCAGTTCAAAGTAAAGCATTATTTCAGATTTGCCGATGACATGGTGATATTATCCCACGACAAGAAACAGTTGCATGAGTGGCTGTGGAGGATAAGAAATTACCTGTGGCATGAAAAGAAATTGGAGATGAAGAAAAATTACAGGATATTCCCCGTTTCAGAAGGAATAGATTTCGGTGGATTCGTCTTTACTCCTGGTCATACCAAAATAAGAAAGAGAATAAAGAAAAACTTTGCGTCAAAACGTAATAACCCAAAATCAATTACGAGTTATATGGGTATGTTGATGCACTGTGATTCTAAAAACTTAATTAATAAAGTTTTAGTTAATAATAATAGCCACATGACATAGATTAGTGACTTAAATATAAGAGTGTCAAGAAAGTTTGACGGAAAGGATATAAAGATAGACAAACTTGTCGATGAGCATATAGACATTCTTGATTTTGATGTAAGACCATCTACAAAGAAGGACAATAGTACATGGGTAAGAATGCAGATACTGTTCAAAGGAGAAAAATGCTTTGTGAAAGGCGGATACGAAACATTAGGAGCATTCCTTTCCCAAGTAGACAAAAGCCTTTTACCATTGGAAGATGTTGTCATAAAATTCAATAGGGGTTATTATTTTGATGGAACATTAGATATTTAAACTATGGAAAGAGGTTTGATTTTTGACGAGAAGCCTGCCTTTATCTTTGATTTAGGCACTGGATATAGCAATGTTCATTTAAACATTGAACAAGTTGACGAACCCGAAACGGACGATATGGGAAATATTGTACAGGAAAAGTTTGTCAAAAAGTGGAAAGCCGATGTACAGCGTGTAAAGAACCCTGTATCATACGACAAAACGGTAGATGCCGCCATAAAGGATGAATTTCCAAACGGAGAGGAAGAAGCGGCTCTCAGAAAAGGTATTTTAAACAAACTTGACCCGGATTATGTAAAGCTGAACGAGTTTGCCGAAAGTGTTAAACAATCTTACTTAAAAGGATATGGAGAGCAATGACAAACAACAGATAGGTGGGTATTTCTCCACAAAAAACGCTTCAAAGGATGAAGCGTTAAAAGGTATAGTAGCTGCAAGAATATCAGCATCCGAAGATATTACCGATAAGGAGTACACAGTATTGTCAAACTTGATAAGGGTAGCGACATCGGATGGATGCCGTATCTCATTGGTACAGGAAACGAAAAGCAGATCAAGCAGAATAGCACCAACAGGAATGCTTCTCCCGGCAGGAACGGTGGAATATTTTTCAGTCACACCAGGAAGCAAGGTGAGTGTTACGGGAACAGCAAACATATCATCTATCGAGTAAGTCATGGGCATGAATTATAACACTATATTAGCTTCCTTACTTGACGGGATATCTCTAGCATTGAAAAGCGGAAATTCAAATGTTAATGCAGACCAGTTTAACTTTCTAACTGACGCAATAAACAGATCAACTATCATACCGTCTTATTTCGATAGAGAAAATGCCATAAAGTATCTTGATGTGAGTGACACCGAGTTTGCAAGGCTTACATACAAAGGTACTAAATTTCATCCTGTAACACCATTATTGTCTCCGGTAAGGGTACAAGGAATGACAAAACCCGTTTATTTGAAAGATTCATTAGATGCTCTCAAGAATAACGGGCTTGTCCGTCCAAAAAAGCCAAGAGGAAAATATAAAACTAAAAACTAGACTACCTCATACGCATACATTGTAACACAATCATCTTTATTCTCCATATTAACCGCTTGGAAAATGTTTTCTTCATTATCCAAAGCGGTTATTTTATATGTTCCGTTCGTCAGATCAACAGTGTCACCTAATTTTATATAAGCATACTTGTTTCCACTAGGTATTAAATACGTAATCTTTATTGGATTATTATTCCATTTTTTTAATTCTTTCATCTTCAATTCCTCTATTTTAAAATTATTGCGCTAATATACAAATAGAAAAAATATTCCACAAGGAAATAACTTACTTTAACAAGTTTAAACTATCTGAAACACAATAAGTTACGCTTTGAAATTTTTATTTTTTGTTTAGGAAATCCATGTTGTAAATTTATATTCGTAAAGATGAGTGCACAGTCTTTACGGGAGTTATAATACACACACATTAAATTACAATATTATGGGTTCAGACAAAATTTTTATGTTCGACAATCCTGCCGCTGGAGAAAGCGCAGGTATTATGTCAATGATTCCTGCACTGTTGCAGAATAAAGGATTAGACCCCAATATGGTTGCCGCTCTTATGAGCAATAAAAACAATCAAGACGCTTGGGGTGGTGCTGGTTGTTGGTGGATCTGGATTATCCTGCTCTTCTTCCTGTGGGGTGGTAACGGATTCGGTAACGGGTTTGGCAATGGAGCAAACGGAATCCCTGCTCAATTGAACAATGAAGCAGGACGTGAATTATTGATGAATGCTATTCAAGGAAAAGGAACAGCTATCAACCAGTTGGCTAGTTCTTTGAACTGCTCTACTCAACAGTTGCAAAATGCTATCTGCCAAATTCAAGGACAGATTCAGCAAGTTGGTAACCAAGTAGGTCTTTCCTCTCAACAGATCATCAACTCAATTCAGTCCAATAGTGCAGCTATCGGTTCTCAGCTTGCTTCTTGCTGCTGCGATATCCGTACAGCTATTGAACGCCAAGGATGTGATAGCCGTTTGGCTGTTGGGCTATAAATGATCCCATAATTACCCTCCTTCTGATCTAGTTTTGAGCCATACGGCAGACATTCAACCACCGTATGGCCAATATTTATTTCTTCATTAATTCAATGCGATCTTTCAAGGTAATAAGATAGTCGTGCATCTGTATTTTTTGCCTTTCCATTAAAGCAACCTGATCTTCACCAGCTATTTCAACAGCATCTTTTCGACCAAGAAACAGGACTAACTTATTATGTTTGTCCATCAACTCATTATATTCGATATACATACGGTCAAGAGGGGTATCAGCCACGTGATAAGCCTTCTCAAAGACATCTTTAGGGGACCAGCTTTCATAACCGTCTTCATACACCACCTTATAACCTTCTTCTACTGGTTCCATTGTTCTTGGAATAGCATCAGTAGGTAGATAAATTTTTCCACCCTTGCGAATTGCTGGTGTGGCTTGAACTAATTTTGTTCCAATGTACTTTTTCATATCAATATGGATTTTACAAAGCCCGTCCAAGGCTATTTAATTCATTTCTGTTCTATTATAATTCGTCAAACTCTTTTTGTAATTCTTTTATTTTACTATCCAAAGCATACAGATAGCACTGAAAGAAATTCTTACCAAAAAGTTCTTCCTTTAATGGTACATCATTGTGCATTTGGTTATATGTGAATATCAATCCACCACCATATTTTATGTTAGATTTTTCAAGTGTTATCTTATGATCTTTGTATTCCTCTATTTTATTGTTTATTTCTATTGCTCTTATAAATTTATCTTTATCCATATCTTTCCTTTCCATCTATCCTAGCAGCATATACATTGCTACTAGGAATAGATAATAAATTGTTTTTTTACTCATTTCTTATATTTTTATGTACTTTTACACATAGAACAAAATCTAAACCTTTTGCAATCCACAGCATTCCTGTGATATCTATCTGCGCATGCAGCAAAGAAAGTACAGTTATGACAATCTCTTTTAATTTTTTTCTTTTTCTTTACTTTAGGATATTTCATTTCATTTTTAAATTCTGGGCATGTTTTTTTATTTTCACTCATTTCTTTTCAAATTAAAATGGTAAATCACTTCCACTAGGTCTGCAATCCTCAATTTTGTATTGAGTGTCTTCAACTGATTTTATAGTACACAAAACGTATGCTTTCTTTTTTAAAAGAGTTGCAAGCCTTTTCGCTTCTTTTTCCGCACTATCCAAGCTATCATGTTTGCAAGCTGGGGTAGCACACCCTTCCACAAATACCATGTAAAATGTATTCATATTTGTTCATTATTGAATTAAACTTGTTCTATCAAATCTCTGTTCGTCTATCAATTGAGGAACACCAGAGGTTAAATCCCAAAGCCGATATTCTTCAAACATTCGAGTTTCTGGATTTATCTTTAATGTCAATTTTCCAATATTTATAGTTGTTTCCTTTTTAGGGAAATACACATCAGTACCTCGGATTGTAAGCCCCCAACGGGTTATAGTTTTTGTTTTTGGTTCAAACATATTAGCTCCTTTCTGTTCGGTTTTGAACTATTTCCTGATGTCAGTGCCTTAAATTCTAATTGATCTATCAGTCAACTGTTAATCAACTTCCACTAACTCACCGTTTTCCAGTCTATACCATGTATCAGCCTTGACAACCTCACCATCAACTACTACAGCCTTCCAATCAACAATATTATACGTATCATCCCTTTCCTCAGCTATGACCAAAATTGCGCCTATTCCGCCTTTTACCTGAACATTTTTTCCTCTTGCTACTGACAAACCATTAGATCCTGTTGAAGCCTTTCCTCTTGCCGTGGCAGCACCACCATCACCAGCCGTGGCAGCACCACTATCACCAGCCGTGGCAGCACCATAATTACCAGCCGTGGCAGCACCACTTTCACCAGCCGTGGCAGCACCACTATTACCAGCCGTGGCAGCACCACTATTACCAGCCGTGGCAGCACCATAATTACCAGCCGTGGCAGCACCACTATCACCAGCCGTGGCAGCACCACTATCACCAGCCGTAGCAGCACCACTATAACCAGCCGTGGCAGGTTTTCCCGGTTCCGCATTACACTCGTTAGTACACCGTTCCTTGACAAAAGATACAGCTGCTTTCACAAGCCCCCTTATATCAAGCTCAGCGCCTATTCTAATTTTTGAAGAACAAACCTTGTCACTTTCTGAATCGTCTATTTGACCGCTCTGCTCAACCTCACAAAACCTTGACCAGGCTGGTGCATAGTAACCAAAAACATCCAGAGGATAAGGACATGCATGAAAACCCTTCTTGCATGCCTTTATGTCGCCTGTTTCTTCATACTCCTTACCTACCTCATACTTAAACCCTCTACAAGATAAATCTTTGTCAAATGCTTTATAAGCCTTTATTTTCTGTTCCATGATATTGTTTATTTTTCGTTATTTTGATATTTCAATAATTCTACGCCTCACGCATTCTTCGAGTAAATTCATATCCTCCTTTTTTATAAGAGCACCTGTATTACGATTCACGCTCACATAAGGCTAAAACCCAAGTCGTTTTGAATTAATTCCGTTTTATCTTTATAAATTTACTTGCGTTCGCTTTTCAATTAATATACTTTTCCTTGTATCTATCAACCGCAAATACTTGCAATTGATAGAGCCTTTGTTCACTTTTGTACCGTCCAATTTCCTAATGGCATTAATGTACATCTTTACACATACATTTTAGAACGTTAATCCAACGCCCGCTATCAGTTATCATAAAAGAATCACCGAATACTTTTCTACCTATATTAAGCGCACCGTTGACATCAGCATTGATAACCTTTCCAACTGCCGACTTGAACATACCTCGCTTGACACGCTTACCGAGATAGATATCATGCTTGCATATATCCTCCATAGCTAGAGCGTCACATTTGCTAGTGTAGCTTTCCTCATGTTCGATATAGCTGATACCTGCAAGATCGCACTTGTATCTAAGGCAGCTTCTCAACCTCGCAAAAGGGATGAATGTAAACTTCTGATTGTTTACTCCGCCCATGTTGACGGATTGCTTCCATCCTTTGTTGTAGCCTACAGCAAGAGTGCCTATATGGTGTGATACAAGATAATCAACGATACGCCTGCTTGTCTTGTGCATCGCATCATTCATAAACCGTTCACGTTTCTCATACATCTTTCTCATCCTGTTTGTCAGTTTCTCTATACCCTGCCTGTCCTTTATGGATTGCAGCATAGATAATGTTTTGTTAAACCATCTGTTGTATGACTTGACAACCTTGCCGGAAAACAGCAGCGCATTGCATCCGCACACCAGCGTGGCAAGGTTGTTCACACCCAGGTCTATAGAAGCCATACCAGTACCGACATTATCCGAACAGACACAATCATATACAACCTCTACGGTCATGTATGTACGTTTTGGAATTATCCTAACCTGTTTGAACCGTTCGATTCTGTCCTTGTACTTCTCCCATTGCGGAACGGGTATTTTCAAGTCACGGTCAAGTATTATATACCCGTCATGTATCCTGCACGACTGGTTGGTATATATAGCATTGCTCATCCCACCACGTTTGTGATAGCATGGCAGTTCGGGCTTACCGTTATACTTCCCCGGATTCTTCGCCCAATCCTTTACAGCCTTGACATATCCCTTCATTGCCTTGTCAAGCACACGCAATGTCTGTTGGGCTACGTGTGATTTCACAAGCCTGTAATTTATCGTACCTTCAAGGTTGGTGACGTTTTTCATTATCCTGTCCAAGTCGGGATAGAACAGCCACCTGTCGTTATCCTTCAACTCGTTACGGACAATATACAACGCCTGGTTGTACAGGTTGTTCGTAACACGGCAGATAGCGCAAAGCCTGTCGGAAGGTTGATCTCAAATTTATAAACTAATTGCATATTAGCCAGTATTATGTACTATGAAATATTATATGTTAAATTTTTGTAATGGTTTTCGTTCGTTCATTAATGCCACCCGAAATATGGCAAAAAAGATAAACCTCCATCCGCAAACAAAAACAAGAATTTGATCAATACAAGCAAAAATCACACATTTCGGACAGCATTGCAATGCTAAAAGGGTAAATCATCCCGTCTTTCAGGCTGAACAGGTGCAGGTGATGGAGCTTGTGCTGGTTGCGGCATATCTATCTTAAAGCACCCAACTTCATTGTAATATTTACCCTGGTATTCTCTTGCTCTGATTTCAAGATGGGCAGTAATAGTATCACCCTCTTTCAATTGAAGATCACACAGGTTGCCCATTACATAGAAATACACCTCTTTGGCATACATGGAACCAATTTCCTCAACGAGAAAATTTCTCTTTTGCCAAGGATTGCCTGCCTTGCTTGTACCAGTCTGTAACTGACCTACTTTTTTTACTTTACAATTTAATACTAAATCCATTTTTTTTTATTTTTTATATAATTATTTTTTTTCAACAATAAAACCCCCATATTTACGGGAGATTAATAACAGCTTATTAACTGTAACAACTGTTTTACATCCATCAATTTTGTTCCAATTTATATCTCTTAATGCAGCATAACCATTACTACTTCCACTGATAAAACAAACAATACCATTGAACTTAACCTTGTCAAACATGGTAAACATTGCTCCGCTTTTTGAAGGTTTACCACCGTTAAGCCAATAAGGAGCACTAGCACTTCTTCTTACACCGCCTTTGCTGAATTTCTGTATATGCAATACCCTGCTATGCCGAGGAATGAACCTTATAAAATGATGAGCAGACAACATCTTAGCTGCAAGATTACCACATATACAATAAGCATCATTGTAATGTTCCTTATCCAATCCTAATTTTATTCGTTTGTACTTCGTGATATAGCCGAATGTCATTGAAACATTATCGTATCTAAGTTTTAACTCGTCATACAATTCCCATCGCATAATCCCCATAAAGGCGGAATCTCTAAATGACTTTCCACGCTTTACATTTAATTCAAACTCACCTCTATGATATGCCTTATGACAAGTTTCACAAAGGGTAATCAAGTTATTTGGACTATTTCCTCCAGTCTTTCTGCTCTCTATGTGATGCACATTCAAGACTTTATCTTTACTCTTACCCTTACAATGTTGGCAAATATGATTATCTCTAAATAACACATATTCACGCACATTGAAGAAGTCAAGCTGTTCTCCTTGCTGGTATTCACTGCCGGATATACTTGGATTATTAATCTTCTGTATATCAAAAGCAGCCGTTTCAACTACGATATTAGTTATTGGCAATAACTTATGCAGAAAACCAACTAAATTAAAATGAGATTGAATCTTTTGCTTTATTGACGGAGCAATCCATCCATTTTTTACAATCCTATTATTAAATCTAGGTTTCCTATATCTTGTTTTCCTACTCCTTCTGTTTCTTCTTAACATTCTTCTGTCAGAAAGCAGCTTAACAACATCATTCCTTAGTTCGGCATTCGCTGAAAAAAGTTCTTGCTTATCAGTTGTGGCAGAAACACCAATATGTTTGCTACCACAGTCAATGCCTAATGTTATGTGCTGTTTATATCCATAACTTCCATTTATTAGTTTAATGGTGAAAATATCCTTTCTGTAAACAATTGCCATACCATCTTTCAAGAGAAGGCGTGCCTTTCTCTCTGAACAAGGCATCAAAGGCTCATTATGTTTATTAAGGATATATACCATAGTTAATTAATTATTGGTTTGTTATATTTTTTAATGTTCAGTATTATGGAGGCTAAAATAAAGCCTCCCAGGACTGCTCCCGTAGAATTACCCATCGCCAATGTTATGAAATGGTTTCCTTTATTTGCTAGCAACACTGCCCCTTTGGAGGCTGTTTAATCACTGACCGAAGAGGTTGAAACTTGGATAAACATCTCAACGTTCCTATACATTCATTTCTAACGTAGTCATAAATTTGACTTAGGCTAATCCTACCAATTAAATCAAGTAGAATACTTATATTCTTTTATTTTGTCCAACTCTCTCATTGCGGACAGCCTTCTTTTGTGAGCGTCCACCCTTATCCAGAAAACCTTCCAGCTAACTTCCTTACCGTTAGTGGTGTTCTCTTTAAGTATCTTGCCACATTTTAAAATCTCGTTGACAAGATAATCATACCGTTCTTTATCATAACAATATCTCATGCGACAAAAGTAATATTAAAAAATAAACTAACACAGAAAACAATACTAAAAATAGTTAACTAAATGGTTAATTCTTCCTCTTCATCTTTCGACAATGCTTCCACGTCACCATCTTCACCTTTAGGGAAATACAGTTTATCAAGATAATTGCTTGCTTCACTCTTTTCAGTGAAACTCTTTACAACACTCCCCCGTTTGCTAACGACACGGTAACTAATATTATCCTCTGCTACAACTTTGTAACAATTTAAATCATCCACATCTACGACATCGGGAGCATTATCATCAATACGCATCATGCTCAATATATGAGAATACTCATTCACCTTCACCGTACAGGAAAAAACATTAGGAACTGGTTCTACTATCAATCCGGCATTTATCAATGAATCAAAAACAGAACGCCTAGGTTTGTATTTCAGTTGCCTCCTTATAAACTTCAACGTTATCATATTATCTCCCCTCTGTGCGGATAATACGCACAAACGTAATACCCGTAACGCATCAATACTACATAGAGGTGAAAGGTACTTGTACAACTGAACAGGAGTAAATTTATGGAAATAATCAAATACTCCCTCTTCCTCTATTTCCTTTACACGCCTTTCCCTTTCCTTATTCCTTACCGTCAAATTAGTGGTTTTCCTTACTGACATAGACTATCCTTTCCATGTATCGTTTTCCTTTATCCATTTACGTTCATCATCACTAAGATCACCTGTTGATTCACGATGATATACACACTTGTTGCATAACCCTGCCTTGGCACGGACACACTTGTCGCAATCGTATGGGAAAAACGCTATGGTAGTCTTGTCATAGAAATCCTCACCAGCATCATCATCAGAAAGCCAACCTTTGAACTTTGCAAGCATATCAAGTGCACCTTTCACATCCTTAAAATCAGCAGTATCTATATCAGAACGCTTTAGGAAACTTTCTATAAGACTTATCGCATCTTCAAATTCAAGGTTATCCTTGTTTATCAAAGTCTTTGTCTTTTCCTTATTCTCCCCTTCCAATACACGCCTCATGGATGGTGTCACATAATCGGAAGCAAGCATGGAAGATTTGGCATAATTGACAATCTGTGTTATCCTTGGAGAGTTCACCCATTGCTTGGCTTTCATAAGCAAAGAACGCTCTGACATACCCTCGTCAACAACGTGTGTAGCCTTGTAAAACAAGACAGGATTGGTATCTATGACATAAGCGGACGCAGCCCATAACTCCATCTCATTCGCATCATCAATATGCTTTGCTATATCAATCTTCTTCTGTTTTTCATCGTCAATAAGAAGATTGTTACTAAGGGGAAGTTTACCCCATCCTTTATTCAAACCCATTACCTTTCCTCCTTTATCCTAAATTTTATCTCCCTTACTCTCTCGTCAAGTTCAGAAGAATATTTAAAAAGATTGTATATGCTACTCCTGTCAATACATAGGAAATCAGAAATTTCAGATATACTTAAACCCATGTCACGCATGACACAGCACACAAGCGCACGGTTCATCACAATATCATGCTTCCTGCTTTTCCTGTTAACATCAGTATCGGAGAGTCCGCTTGCCGCTAGAACTCTCCTAAAAACCAAAGCGTTATCAGCCTTTTTCCCCATTTTTCACATTATCCTTATCTACGATTAATTGCATTATATCAGCATAGCCAGCCAAGTCAACCATATTGTCACGCTTTTTATGGAATCCCTGTCTGCATAGCTTTACAGCTATCTGTACAGCAACACAGTCATAAGGAGATAATTCCTTTCCAGTAATCAAAGAAGCCATCTTGGAAATGTTTTCAAAATTGACTACTGCATCACCATAGTCAGACTGCCTACTGTTGCTGCGGATATCCTTTGCCTCATCAAGGATACTTCTCTCTTTAACATGATCAACATAAGCAATACAATCCGAGAAAAGAATATATTCTTTACCCTGGTCATCCGCGCAAAGAAACTTTTCACCATTCTCAAAACAGTATTTAACAGTGACAAATTTACCGAACACATTTGACTTGCTTACAAAATCTTCACCGTGAAGTGAAATGTATTTATCACGGTTTATAATTTTCACCCTGCTATTCAACATAACTCCAATCATAATAAATCACCTACCTTTATGTTATCCGCATCCTTCTTATCAGAAAAGAAGATACGGTCATACTTAGTTTCACCAAACTCAACAAACATGGCTAAGATAAAATACTTGTTCAGTACACTATCATAACCCTTGTCGTAAATCTTATTTATCTTTTTTGTTTTCATCGTTTTTCACATTTAATGTCCATACTGTCACCTCCCATCATCATCTTCAACGTACATGTATTGGACATCAGTTCAACAACCTCGTATCTTACATACTCACATCCATCAACATAACATGTAATGGTTTTACCAGATATATCATAAGTACCGTAACCATTCCCAAAATAGCCCCTTCCTACATAAGTACCATCCAGATTAAACTTAGCGTAAGTAGGTCTTATCATAGGATACCATCTACCATCCACTTTCACCTGAACAAGTTCCCATGTGCCGATAATAGCATCCTTGTATTCATCATCCTTATCATTGGAACAACTACACAACCCCAATAATACTATTGAAAAAATAGCTAAAAATAATAAAAACGTCTTTCTCATTTCTCTGCATTATTTGTGGAACCAAAACCTCCATCACCCCTATCCGTTGAATCAAGGCTTTCAACCTCAGCAAATTCAACCTCAATATAATTACTGAAAAGAAGCTGAGCAATCCTCTCCTTGGCAGCAATATAGAAAGGCTCTTTCTCAAAACTCTTCACTATAACACCGATACAACCAGTATAGTCACAATCAATAACACCATCCAACACATCAGCGTCATGATACTTCCCGTCAACGCCAATAATACCTTTCAGGGAAAATCCACTCCGCGGCTTGATAATAGCCTTCATATTTGATGGCATCTGAATGGCTATACCAAGTTTAATCAGATTACGACCTTTTCTAATCAACGTGTTGTCAGGAACATACAAATCATACCCGGCAGCACCATCAGTTTTTTTTTCGGGAAGAACTGCATCCCGTCTTAATTTTAAAAATTTTACTTGATTCATTTTTTACTAGTATTCGTTTTTCAATTAATATACTTCTTCTTTTGTCTATCAAGTTTCCTATTCTATCCTAATGCTCAGTCTAATCAACTTGGACTTTTAGCCTATGGGTAGTTGACTTCTTTCCTCCGTATTTAACCGAAATGCAGCCTCCCTAGCCTGATCCTTCGTCCTATACAACTCTATTTTTTCAAACATACGACCATCATCACAGTCATACGTACACAAGGTGACAGCCCACATATTACCACGGGGAGAATAGAAATACTTACCGTAATCCTTTCCCATCACCTTACCGTCAATCCTTATTTCTCCTTTATTAGCCATAACATGCCTTATTTCCTCACCCCAAACTTTTTCCTAAACTCATCAATAGAGCACGCTATTCGCTGACCAAGATGGTCTACATACAAAACAGCATCTGTGATCATTCGGTCATTCTCGGCAAGCATGTGGATAACACTGTCAACGACACACTCTTTGCCGCTACCTAATTCAACATACTTATTACCCATGACAATGCAGTCTTTTTCCTTCAAAGGAACAATACGTTCAATCTTGCCTTCGCGATATTTTTTCAGTTTTTCAAAGAACTCACGGTGCATGACACGCTCGTTCTCATCCATCACATGATAAAATTCACAGCAAATATCGTGAACATCATCTACTGTATTAATCTCATCAAGGTTGTCAATAACATTCTGCAATGCGTCAAAGAAATTCACATCATGCTCATCCAATACTTCTTCCATCATTCTATCGATGGAAGCAATAGCCGCGTTCTTGAAATCAATATCATCACAACTAAATCCCAAAGAGATATAATTACGCAATGAAAGAAGATTTTCCTTAAAATCAATTCCTACTTCAATGCCCATTCTCTAAATTCTTTAATGTTAATACTATTCAAATTATTAATAACAGCATCTCCGATATCATCGTTATGCTTCAATCCAAAAGACAGGCTAGGGTATTCCCACCATCTCGCCACACGTCCTTTGTCACCCCACAAAGATATAGCTTTATTATCAAAGTCGGGGAACAAAATAACATTTTTTGGCAATTTATTTCCAAGCTGGTTCATTCCGCCACAAGCTGTCCATATAAAACCGTTTCCGAAAGCCATAGAGGCTATCAGGGCGGTCTTCTCCGATTCGACCATACAAGTTATAGCGTTGTTACAATAATCCCCAGAAAAAGGCTTAAAAAAACCCTTGTAAGTAAACCCGTCACCTGTCGTAAACTTCCTGAACGCATGGGTTTCCTTTTTCCTGTGACCATTCTCCCCATATCTTATCCTGTTGTCATGGCACACGTTACCATCCTTGTCGGAATACCAGAACACAGCGGATTCCTTTCCAAGACATCCTACCTTATACCTTGAAAACACATCATTAACGGAATCAACACCGAAAACACCTGAAAGGTACTCGTACAGGTTATTACCCTTCCAATGCCTGGCATCGCTAAGCCTGTCAACATACTTCATATCAACAAACCTTGATTCCTGTCTACCCGAATCATACTCCCTCTCGTAGAAATCCTTCAAACTCATCCTGCAACCGTCAGGACTTGACAGAATCCTAAAAGCATCAGAAGCACTACTGCAACCGGGAAGATAAGACACGAGAAAGTCAAACAGGTTGACAGAATCACCGCCCTGCTCGGTAACGGTAATACTGCCCGACTTGTTCATATAGAAAACCAGCTTATCCTTCCTGCTATGACTCTCAAGATTTATCCTGGCAGGCAACGTCCACCGCTTACCCCTACGCCTTAAAGGAAGCCCAAGCACAGTATCAAGATTGGCAAATATATACTCATAATCAATGGAACCCATGCTACTTAAAATTACGCCATCCCTGTTTTATATCCCTAAAGAAATCGCTCAACGTATAACGATAATCATTAGGATATCCTAGATAATCAGAAAGGCATGAAACATATCCACTAGGCTTACGTCCACTCCTCCATCGGTACACCATTTCGGCAGGAATCATAAACACAAGAAGAACAAATAAAATGTCAACGTATATGAGAAACATGACAAAACGAACAAAACACCTCATAATCATTCCTCCACATCCCCTAAAAGAAGTTTCTTCGCATAACGCAACGCAAACTCCCAATTGTAATAAAACGTACCTAGCAAATCAAAGAACAGGCTATACACGGCATCCTTGTCTCCATCGGGAACGGAATACATGATATCATCCATCGTACGGATATCATCACTGAACCTGGCATTCTTTGTCGTATAACGCCACAAACCGCCAACGGCAAGTATCTTGGCGTGTTCATAAACATGACCGTCAATGGAATATACATCACAAACGTAATCATTAAACCAATCCTCATTGTCAAGCACACCACTAACAGGGCTTGCCGACAAAATCATATTAACAAACACACCAAAATGACAATACTGCTCTATCTTACCCGAACCATTGTCAAACTCAACCTTAAAAGCATCCTTGCCGCTCTCATTAATACTGGAAACCATGTCACTTACGTAAAGCGTCTTTAACCACTGGCTGAAATTATACCTTTTCAAACCAGTCCTGTTACGAGCTTCATTTATCGCACACTGGGTATCAGACACACATACATACCAATCAGAAGTAACACGAATACTTCTATCAAATAAAACAATCTCTTTATTATCCATATACAATAAAATTTTTCAGCAAAAATACATATTAAAGTAATATGGCGAAAATAATAACGGTTAAATAATCTTTAATCTTTATTATATTCTCGGACAATATTGGAGATGATATTATATATCTTATCAAGAAAATTATTCCTTTCAGCTACATCCAAATATGTTTCACGCTTATCTTTTTTATAAGCCTTCACGGAAATACCATAAAGATAATAAAGCTGATCGTAAATCTTATGCCATATATCCCGTTGGTTGGTATTTGTAGCGGAAGAATATTTGTTTACCAATTGACGAATGTTGTTTCTCATAGACATTTCAGGAAGAACATCAGAGGACATTGACACAGACAGTAAAAGTTTACCATTCTCATCCCTTTCCTGCTCAATTGCATCAAGACGCTTCTCTACATTATCAATTCTCATACTTTGTTCAAGAAGAGCCTGTGCGGATTGAACAAGTATTTCAAGTTTTAAGAGCCTTTTTCCCTGTAAATCCCATCGCCAAAAGGGTAAATCCATCTCGGTTCATGATAAATATAGGATACTCCTGTCCATTTTGATCATTAATATACGTTGTTTCCTCAAACATAAGGTTGGCTGCATTTTCAGCACACCCCTTTATTAACTCACGGATAGAACTTAACACATTCTTGTGCTCTTTCCCAAACTTTTCAGCCACCAATAGGCTGTTAGTTAAAACTTGGTCATTCTGACCTTTAAAAACTAGTTCATTCATAATAATAAAAAAGTGCGCCTACTACGAGCTGTCAAATCAACCATAGGGTTTATTTCGGAGGCATTTCTGTATCTCCACTCGGTAGGCGCAATATCTTAATCTTTACTACTACAATATGTCATGGCAAAAAAATAACTCCAATGATTGAAGTCACAGGAGTTTGCCTCTCCCATGATTGATTTGACGCTACAAAACTAAGTATTTTTTTTGAAACTGCAAAATTTAGAACGGCAAATCCTCCTTCATTATATCATCAGCCTGTTGCAGAAGGTATTCGTCAGAATTATACTTCCGTCTTAATACGACCTGAAACAGCCTGTTCCTGTTCTCATCCCACGCGGAAGTGACGGAATAGCCTTCCTGGCGTATCATGTCAACCATCTTTCTCTTACTGTAAGGTCTTACGCCACAGTCATTGCAGTATGCTATGTATTTCACATACAGGTCACGGTCACGAATGGCGGATTCCTCAATATCACCAGAAGAATCATACCCCGAATCGTAAAGATACGACAGGACACTGTTGGAATCACGTCTGGCATTCTCCGTAACGGATTCTATCGTATAACTTCTCGTAAATTCACCCTTGTTCTTCACAAACCGTCTTGCACCCTCTATTATCCAGTTTATAATAGCCGCCGATTCCTTTGACAGCTTCAACGGAAGCGACCTGTCTTGCTCCGATTCCTTGAACACACGATAGAACGGAATGACAAGGGAGCGTCTGAAATGACCATAAGTCTGGTCCGAAACGGAAGGCATCTTGTTAAGGTTGGCCATGAAAGGCGGCATCATGTCGGCAAGGAAAGGCTCACCGAACGGAAGGCGCGCCATAGTAGGCTCACCAGAAATGAACTTCTTGTATTTTCCACCGCTCACATCCTTCCCACCCATCTCGGAAGCGTAGTTGAGCAGCTTGCCGTTTATCATAGCTATATTGTACTCGCAAGTAGACTTGTCACCCGACAGGTCAGCCATCTCCATATAAGAAACATTATCCTTCCCTAGCGCGTTGACAACAGCGTCAAAGAACACCGACTTACCGTTACTACCACAACCGAGAAGGTAACACATCTTCTCCATCTTGATCTTCTTCCTGTCAACAAAGGCACACCCCACAAACTCCTGCAAGGCATCCTGTGTGTCCTTCACCGGGATCACATCGTCCAGAAACTTCTCCCACAACGGGCTGCGCGCCAACGGGTCATAATTGATATTGATACGTATGCACGATTCTATCATAGGGGAGAAATCAAACGTTTCCATCGTTTCCGTGTCAAGGACACAATTGTCAAACGTGATGAAGTTACGCTTGGGATTGAATATCTCATGCGTCACGTTCTTCACAATGGTACGGTAGAAACGCTCGCTCGTATCGGTCATGTACAGTTCGCTAAGACCGTTTATGCGGCACAAATCCATACACAGGCGCATCAGATCCTCCTTCATCATGGGAACGAATATCTTACCGTCAAAAGCCATGATGGAACCGCTCCTGTGGCGTCTGAAATTGCACTCCCTGCATGCATCAGCTATATCCATCTCGACCATAGCGGATATGGAACGCTTCCACTCGCCTTCATCCCTTGCTTTACGGAAGCCACGACCACCACCCTTGTCCGCCAGCTTGCCCATAACGGAATCAAGGATGTATTCATAAGAAGCCTTTGCAGATTCAGCGACAGTCATTTTCCCCTCCTTTCTCTACCGATTCTACCGATTTCTCCCGGTCCACAACCTTCCCGAACATTACAACGGGATACAGGTCATAATCGTCCGTTGATATATCAGGGCGTGCGTCCATATCATCAAGGGAAGAGTAAACGTCCGCGATGTGCTCCAGTTTCCTGCACACGATGGAATCACGTCTTATCCCGTAATACTCTATAAGGTCAGCCATGTACTGTATGGTAATGTCCTTGAACCACGTGAACGCATCGTCACGTGTCCTTGCCCCGTCACAGCAGGTATTGAACGTGTACCCGAAACGCCTCATCTTCACGAAGTAGCTGTTCCGCCACAACGACACCGACTTGTCCATCTCGTTCCCTGCGTTACGTATGGCGGTGACGATGCTTCCAGGCATGAGCGCACACCGTGAAACGCGAGCGGCGGAAGGCTTCCCGTTCGCCCCAGTCCCATCCACCATATCCACATCTGGCACGAACCTTAGATCATCCACGCTCCTTCCGCCCACAACGGACGTGTCATGCCGCATAAGATAGTCGGCATCCACGATATGACCGTACTGCCTTACCTGGCCCTCACACCACGAAGCAAATCTCCTTAACGACCGTTTCCACTCGGAAGGAAGCACATACCCGTACCTTGCACATATCTCCGCTATATGCTTCCTCTCCTTCTCCCATTTTCTCTTCATCTTCCTCTCGTACTCCAGCACTTCACCCTCCACGCTGACACCAGCGACCTGTGCAGCCATAGACTTTGCAGTTAAAGGTACGGGCACACGCTTGATGAATGACGCTTCCGACACGAACACAGCCTTTGTTCCATCCTCCAGAGGCTCGTCAAGTTTAAGACAGCAGTGACGGTCCCTGAAGCTGACGAGCGTAACCCACCCGAACAGCCGTGTCTGAACCCTCATTCCCTTGTACCAACGTTCCCTGTCGGGCATTGCATCGGACAGGCATACGACACGCCTTGATTCGGGCAACCTAAGTTTAATCTCTATTTCTTCTTCCATATTTTACTTGATTTTACCTGCAAATATAGCGCAAAAAAACAATACGAAAACTAGTAGTTAAATTAATTAACTACAAATGTTTATGTGATTAACAAATACGTGTCAAGAAAGATAGTTTATCTTTCTTTACACAAGATTTTTTACTTTCACGTCCACAGTATGCTTTGAATAGGAAAAGTAAAAAATATTGATTGTTGTTATTTTTTACTTTTGTAATAATTTTTCTCATTTTAGTTAAAATTATTTAACTATAATTTTTTATCTACTTATTATTTTCTACGTTAAGAAATGTAAAATTGACTTAATTTAACATAAAATAAAAAATCTCAACACTGATAGTTGCATATGCAACTAATTGATTTGGGGAAATTCGTAAAAAACCTACGAAATTCGTTGATTTTTCGTAGACTTCGTAAACTCTTCGTTTTTCAACACTTGTCAAAAAACTCGCAAAAATTAACGACTAAACAGCTTATTTTCAACGTTTTATACTTGTCAAAAAAAATTGAATCGTAACCCTATACGAAAAAATTCCCTATTAATTTACGTATTAAATGTTAAAAGTAATATATATTTACAACATATATATACACGTACACGATACATACTATATTACAGTACATATACATACACAATACATACATAACACACATACATACAGACACCAAAACTGCATACGTAATTTAGTATAGATACATATCAAAACGACGAAATCAACGAAGAATACTGTAAACCAATAACTTATACTGCAAAAAAAGACATAAAAAATGCAACCATACCTACGAAACACACCAAAAAACCTACGATTTTCGTAACTTTTTATGTAAAGATTTATCCGATTTTGTTGAAAACTACCAAAAATACACATCCAAACCGCAAAATCAGCCATCCGAGCAAAATTTGGAGAAAAAAATTTTTCAGAAAAAAATTTATCAGGAGCGACACACCCGCAGCGAAGCCTCTACAAAAGGGGGTATGGCACTGATTTACAGGCAATTACGCACGTTTATCTACCACGATTCTCAACGTTTGCAAATAAAAAAGAATTCTTTTCTACGACAATTGAATTTATAAATCTTCACAAAAGTAAAATATCTTGACAAATGTAATCTACGAAGATTTCGTAATTTCCTCACGTTCAGACGCTTACAACCAAATTTAACACAAATTAACATTGAAAAATCTTGATATGTTGGTATTATTTGTGTAATATATTAATATTATGCAATATTAATTTAAAATATGTATATAAACAGTATTGATTTTGGAAAAAACGGGCTTAATTTATAATGAATGTTAATGAAATATACAACCTAATCAAAAACGCCGTATGTTTGCAGTGTCGGAAGTCAATAGGACATGATCGGAAGTCAATAGGACATGATCGGAAGGACAAAGAGATACTTGACGTACTGAAACAGCTTGCTATAGTGACAATATAGTACAGATCCGCAAACCAGGGAATAAGCGGAATATAAACAGCGGTATTGTTAGCCACGATGCAGAGGCACGGGTCTTACTTGATAATGGAGATAGTAACTTAGTGCGATATGCGATTAACATCCCTAATATAATATAATGTATGTGCGTATATGTATCCTATACATAAGCCTTAATACTTGTCTGTTATGCACGGATAAGTTAATATAAGCCGTAAAAACATACGATACGCGCATATTGTAATGTAGCTACCATCCTGCCTGGTGTGGTTGGTGTGGTTGGTGTGGTTGGTGTGGTTGGTGTGGTTGGTAACGGTTACAAGCCCGTATTAATACAGAGTACAATTAAAAACATATATATAAAGTAACACATAAATTTTGAAGGTTATGACTAAACAAGAATTTGAGAACAGAACGAATGTACAAGTATCATCGGAGGAATACGGACATATTGAAGCCGTGTACATGGCTTCCGACCTTGACAAAGACGAGTTTTGCAAAATGTGGTGCAAAATGAACAAAAGTAGGGTAAACAAGGCGAAAGAAGAAGCAAAAGAGGCTAAACGTATTGAATCACTTACGCTTGTTGATTATGCGATAGAGATAGTTAAAAAAATGGCTTTAGAGGAATCCGAGAAAAGCTGTAGCATCTACCCCGTTAGCGATGTTGCGTTAGACGCGAAACGTGTTAAGAAAGAATTTGAAGGCGAAAGCGATTTTGTTTTATGGTTTTTTCTTCGTCCGACTGGGGCAACGTTAACGGCTAACGAAATCGAAGTCCGTAAAGACTTTAACGGGTTCAGCAAAGGTGTTTTATACAAATTGCATTGTACTGATTTAGCAGAAAAGGCAATTTGTATAAACGAGATAGCCACAAAATAGTACAACCGTCCCGGCGTGATGAACTATTACTAACAATTAAATAATTAAATTATGGAAGCAAAGAATTTATCTTACAATGTGACAAAATTTTACGTAGAAAACGGAATAACCTACAAAATGAACGTGCGTATAAGTTTAGGCGACTATTGTAAAAATGGTGTATGTGATTGGGGTATCACGGCTGATATATACGAAAAACGTAGAAACGGACGCTTTGTTCGGTACGCTAGTGGTTGCTGCCATGAAGAAATACTCAAGCGTTTTCCAGAGTTTAAAACGTTTATTGATCTACATTTGTGCAACCATTACGGGCAACCAATGTATCCCGTTGAAAATGGAGTATATCACCTTGTAAACAGCGATAAGGAAAAGGCAATAAACTACCTACGTATCACTGAAACAGAATACGATATACTACGTGATAGTGTGGAAGATAAGGAGTACTTTAAATACCTACTATACACCCTAGGAATTGTAGACCGTTGGAAGCAAGAAAGTTTGAAAGCTATAAAGCAATTGGAATCTCTAACGGGTAACACATGGGAAAACCTGTATAATAGCGAAAATGAGAAATTAGCATTAAGATTGACGGATAATGAACGCACACTGATTGAAAACAGAATTAAGGACGGGTATTATACTAGAGAAGCCATACAGGAACGGCAAGATCAGAAAAAACGTGAAGAATACGAGAAGAAACGCAATGAAATAATTGCAGACTATGAAAAAGACATACAAAAAGCGGAAAACAAAAAGCTAGTTATGTTAGCCATTCTTGATGCCGGAATTTCTCTTAAAAACGCGATATACTACAATCATAGCAATGAACTTGCGTTTAATTGGAATGACTACGAAACAAAGATAACGCAAGAACAATTTGACGAATTTGTGAAAACAGTTGACAAAACGAAACTTCCAGAAAACATAACCTTTAAACTGAAATAACAATGAGAACGTTTTTTGCACAAGTAGAAAAAAGGTATCGGGCAATTAAAGAATGCCCTTTTACGCCCACATATGTTGTTAAAGTTTTTGGCGGTTATATGTGTTTTGAAAGTGATAATGACTATAGAGTTTGGAAAAATCAAAAGTAAATAACTATGATCGAAACATTAATACTATTAGGTTGCCTGTACCTATCAATACGGGTAACCGATTACATAGAGAACCAAAACAAACAATAACAATTTAAAAACGTAACATTATGGAAACAAGAAACGACATACCTAATTTGCTTGCAATGTATATACATAATACAAGTGAAATATATAATATGACATCATGGCTACAAAATTGCCTAATCAAAAAAGTAAACAAGGGCATACAACCACAAGTGGAATGCCTTGTCAATTGCAGCACAATGAAAACTATAATCAGAGAGGCCGCCAAACTATTGTACAAGTATGACGGAATAACACCCACCAGACAAGAAAAACAGCAAGCGGCTAAAGAGCATGCAAAATATATACTTGACGGTGTGCAATACTCCATCCAAAAACGCCAATAGAAGGCAAAATAAAGCCTTCTATTGAAAGATCTAAAACAATACCGATATATTCACCCATAAAAACAAAAACACTATGATACGAGTAATCATTGAGAGCCCGAAAACAGGTAAAAGCTATATATGTAAGTCATACGGCAAAACAGTTACACCGATACACGACTTACTAGAGCTAACTATCACGGAAACGCCCCTAGACGGGCGTACTAGATACGCAAAACAGTTACCCGTATACAATGTAGACGTATTAGCGGAACTCACCTATTAATCAATCAAAAAACAATATAATTATGATACAATTTACTGTTAATAGCTTCAGCAATGGCCTATCAGGCTACCCGTACAACTCGATTAAAGACGCAATAAAAGACGGTAGCTACTCCGTTTGGTGTAATGAAAAAATTAAACTAGCGTTTAGTTTTGGGAACGGCACGGAAAAAGACTTTAAAAGGTATTGCAAAGACAACAAGTGTAATGTTATAAGCGAAAACGAATTTTACAAGGAACTACACTCTTTGCCGTTTAACGAGCAAAGAACACATATCCAATTTATTAGAGAGCAATTAAGCCTTTACAATAACCTATAAAAACATAATGCAGCAATGAAAAAACAAAACTTACAAAAAGAATTATATCCTATCCTTGAAAACGAAAGTATTCAGATCGGAGCGTTTAAGGCTAACAGAAGTATTGATACATTGGATTTTATCAGGGAAAATATCAAGTTTTGGAAAAGCTATGACGGGCACAAGTTACCCGAAAAACAGGTTAAACGAGCGTATTATAACGGTACCAGGACGCAAAACATAATCAAACTATACAGAGACACGCCCGAATTGATTAAGTTCGTAAGAAAGCACGCAAACGACTATAATACGTTAAAACGAAAGTACGTACCTAGCTGCATAAATATTGATCGTAGGCGGAAAGAACGTTATTTTTCCGTATATATCGAAAAGTTTGGGAACGTGCGTTTTGATGAAGTGTTAAGAGTTTTCCCTTTGCTTCCTAAATCATATTTGAATGAATAATGAAAGTGATTAGAGTAATAAGAAGAATACTAACCGACTCGGATATTATAGACCTGTACGGCCTGTATTGTGAGTTTTACAAAAATATACAATAATATGAAACGCGAAGAATTAGACAACATTTTGCGCAACTTGTTAGTTGCTGGAAACATTGTAACCGTACCGTTTGAACAAATGAGAGAGATACGCAAAGAGCTGGATCGGTTTGTTAAGCCTGTACAGATAGAGATTATTAATAGCGATTTTGAAACGGTTTCATTTAGGGAATTAAGATAAATAGGATTGCCCGGTATGGAGAACAACGAACAGAGTGATACTATTACCGGGAACTAATTAATAACTTAAAAACGAAAAGATATGAATATTATTACAGATAAGGCGAAAACTCCTGCAAAGCTGCACTATAGGGTAAGCAATAACAGCGGATCAATAAATAAAGAGTTTGGCAAGAACCAGCAAGCAGCCTATGACTTTGCAAACGGAATGAAAGAAACGGCAACTATACGCGGGTATTTCGTTTTCAAAAAGCGCGGAGAATGGCAAACTAATACGGTATTTATAGACCATGTGTTTAAGTAATCAACTATCCCGGCGTGGAGGACAACAAGCGGAGCGACACCGCCTTCGGGAACTGAAACAAACTAAAATTATAAAGATATGAACAGATTAAAAAACGCCATTGAGACAGGAAAATTCGCATGGGAAAAGTATTTGAACGGTAAGACATGGAACGGCATAATGCTTCGTACACAACCATTGTTTTGCAGTTACGGGCAAATAGGTTATCAGGTGTTTGTGTACGACCGTGAACAACATGTAGCCACATTCACATACGATTGGGAGAAACAGCAAACCGAAATTTCTAAGGCATTAAGGAATAAATGGACACTTGATAAATAAGCTATAACAAAATGTTATAATTATATATTTTCTGCTTGTGTCAACTTAAATTTGTAAATTTATATAACATAATATTACAGTCTATCTTTTCTTTATATTTATTTGCATATTTAACTTTTTATCGTTATATTGCAAAAGAATCAAAGAAAAGGAGGCTGTATGAAAAAGTCAATGAATTTTCTAGAGTTTATACAGATTGTAAAGGATGAAAATGCTTGTTATGACCTGTACGAACAATGGAAATGGGGTGACAAAGTTGTTTCTCCATTTGATCCTACCTCCAAGGTTTATAAATGCAAGAATCATAAGTATAAATGCAAGAACACAAACAGGTATTTCACAGTAAAAACAGGAACGTGCTTTGCAAACAGTAAGATTCCTTTTACTAAATGGTTCTATGTTATGTGGTTATTTGCTCAAGGGAAAAGAGGCATATCTTCCTATCAGGTATCTAGAGATATTGATGTTTCTCAAAAGACCGCATGGCGTATGTTGCATAAGATACGTAAGGCTATGACAGGAGAAAACGACTACTATCTTGAAGGAGAAGTTGAGATTGATGAATCATTTGCAGGTGGAAAAAATGCAAACCGACATAAGGATAAAAAAGTGGAGAGATGTCAGGGGAGAAGTTTTAAAGACAAAGTTCCTGTTTTTGGACTAATAGGCAGAAACGGGGACTTGGTTGCTAAAGTAGTAAGCGGAACAGGTCCATCCAAGCTGCTTCCAATTATAAGAAAATATGTTGAAGAAGGAAGTACAATATATACTGATGGATGGGACTATGGCGAAGTATCCGAAATGTACAACCAGATATCTGTAGACCACGGGCACAAGTATTATGGTATTACTTATTACAATGATAATAAAGAAACGGTGATGATTACTACCAATACGATAGAAAACGCTTGGTCTGTTTTCAAGAGGATATACGCCACGTATTATCATATAAGCAAAAAATATATGCAACACTATGTAGATGAGTTTGTCTTTAGATTTAATACCAGAAAACTTAGCGATTCTGACAGATTTAGATTACTTTTGCAATACTTAGATATAGGAGATTACAGATATGCAGGATGATAAGAAAGAAAAGCCAAAAGACGAAAAGAAAAAGAAGAATAAATACATCGTAAAAGATGGAGATGGGAACATCATGGATGTGGAAGTTCCTGAATCATGGATAAAGATTCTGGAAGCAATGAATAAGGAGGAAAAGAAAAAATGAATACCTTTTCTGAAAAATTATTTATTTTTATTTGGTTAAACAAATATAATTTCATATCTTTGTTGCGTAAAACAGTTGGATATATTAAATATTCTATCTAGTTTTGCGATATCGGAAGAATAAAGGAATAAAATACCGGGCAACCACCTTGTGATCCCCAGCATTCGTTAGATTGTTTTATGGATGAAATATCCACTCTATAATTTTTGGAAGAACTAGTTTAATAACTTCCAAAATTACATTTAAAATAAAATCTAACTAGCAGTAATATACTGCGTTTTTTAAATTTATTCATATATTTTTAAATTTATTTAAACAAGAGAAAGGCTTCAATCTATTCTCTTGTTTTTTTATGTGCAAATGTAAGCCTATTTGCTTTAATATGCAAATATTTGATAAATAAAGTTAAACAAAAAACATCCTTATGCCCTGTTTTACAGTCTGTTTAAACTTTCCTCAAATAACGATCTAATGGTTGCTTTATATATCTATTTATAAATTCGTAGAGCTTCTACTATAATCTATCTCTTTCATATAGGAGTCGTTTTTTTTGTTTCTTGTATAATTTGGCAATATCAATCATAATAACACATTTGACTGATACATTAATTTCATTGTATAAAATGGAGCTCTAATATCTTTGCATACTTGTTTAATTTTGCAATTTCATTTTACTAAAAGTGTATTCTTCTAATAGTTAACATTACATAAAAATAACTTAGATTTAATGCGGTAAAAATATAAGTTTATATTTTTGTGCAAAAATTAATATTATTAGATTATGCACAGCCGAATTTGTTTATTATGCGCCTCTTTACTTATGGGTGTTTCTGTCTATGGACAAAGTTTGAAAATAAACGAAGTAGACAAATTTTCCAAAGAGAAAAAAGTATATACTTCTTTTGAAAAGATATCTTCTGAATCTGTCATGATGGTATCTCCTATTGGGAAAAACATTTGGTTACGTTTTGCACATGATCATGGATTGGATTTTGCCCAGTTAAGATGGTGCAGTAAAGAAGTCTTGTCCGTTGACTCTGATGCTGATATTGTATTTCTTGACAAAGATGGAAATACTTACAATTTTAAAAACAAAGATTATACTTTATCTACACCTGGAGGTGGGGCTGTCGTTGCTTTTGGAATGAATCTGCTTGGAGTTGAATTAACCTTGATTGGAAACTGTTCGGTTTTCAAAGATAAAACAATGACTGCTATTAGGATTTATACCAATGATGGATATTACGATTTTGATATAAAAGAAAAGAATGCAAAGAAGCTAATTAAGACATATTCACTATTTGAAAAAGCATTGAAAAAATGAAGATTGTAAAATTTGGAACAGCAGCATTAATAGCCTTTGTTGGATGTGTTTTGAAGGTTTGTATGTTAATTATCGGACTGTTTAATTTTAGTATAGTAACTCCAACAATAAATACTATAATAGATATTATTTCTTATTCTCTTATTGGATATTTCTTCATTATATTATATCTAAAAATAGGATGGAAGATAAATTGGGACCAAACTAAAAAGGGAGCATAACCACACTCCCTTTTTTGTTATTTCAGTTTTTCTAGTTATCTTAGCAACTAAAATATGGAACAAGTATAACCATTTGTTATAACTATTTGTAATGGTGTTCATTTGTTCCTTAATACCATTTCTAATAACTAAAACAAGGAGGAAATAATTTGGGAATAAACCTACTTAAAGAAACACAAGAAGTTACAAGCATAGAACTGTATAAGATTGGCGAACCATTACCGAAACGAATAATAATTTAAGCAATTTGATATAATGGGAACGAACAATAAACAAGCTATCCTAGAAGGGAGAAAATGGGACGTAATAGAGAGTGTTGACGGATATTTTTCCGGGGAAAAGAATGGAGTGATCATACAAGGCGCGACAATGAGTGATCTGTATGAAAAATGTAAATCTTTTGATATAGCTTCGGTTATGGAGAAGATTAAGACGGGTGTAGAACTGAACGACTGGGAAAAACGATTAATAAAAGTTAATAAAAAGTTGTTATCAAACCAATAAACTATATCTTTGCCGTATGAGAAAGAAATACGTGGCATATTATAAGGGCATTAATGAACAAATGAACACCATTATAAAGTATTCGGTGATTCTTTTATGAT
>OHAF01000138.1_pt1 | contig 72373 bp, 100 predicted proteins | sample 1577041 | NCBI WGS metagenome assembly OHAF01 (sample SAMEA3541495, study PRJEB24748) | human gut metagenome | biome: human gut; feature: human-associated habitat; material: faeces | place: China | collected 2012
ACCCGACCGACACCAAGCACATGGTGGAGAAGGACGAGTTCGACTACTGGATGGGTCCGGACCACAACAAGACCGCCGGCAAGTCCGGCGGCGTGGACCTGTACATCGGCGGCGTCGAACACGCCGTGCTGCACCTGCTGTACTCCCGCTTCTGGCACAAGGTGCTGTTCGACCTCGGCTACGTCGACTCCATGGAACCGTTCCACAAGCTGTTCAACCAGGGCATGATCCAGGCATACGCCTACACCGACGACCGCGGCCAGTACGTGCCGGCCGCCGAAGTGGTGGAAGGTCCCGCCGACGCCAACGGCGAGCCGACGTTCACATGGAACGGCCAGCATGCCAACCGCGAGTTCGGCAAGATGGGCAAGAGCCTGAAGAACATCATCACGCCTGACGACATGTATGAGAACTACGGCGCGGACACCTTCCGCCTGTACGAGATGGGCATGGGCCCGCTGGCCGAATCCCGTCCATGGAACACCCGCAACGTGGTCGGCTCCATGCGTTTCCTGCAGCGCCTGTGGCGTAACGTCATCGACGAGACCACCGGCGAGGTGCGCGTCACCGACGGCGAGCTTGACACGAAGACGCTGAAGCTGCTTAACAACACGATCGCCGACGTGACCGTCGAGATGGAGGCCATGCGTCCGAACACGGCCATCGCCAAGCTCATCGTGCTCAACAACCATCTGACCAGCCTCGACGCCGTGCCGCGCGCCGCCGTCGAACCGCTGATCCTGATGCTCTCTCCGATCGCCCCGCACATCTGCGAGGAACTGTGGAGCAAGCTCGGCCACACCGAATCCCTGGCGCACGCCGACTGGCCGAAGGCCGACGAACGTTACGTCGGACAGGATTCCGTCACCGCGGTCGTGCAGATCAAGGGCAAGGTGCGCGCCAAGCTCGAGGTCTCCCCGGACATCGATCCGAAGGAGCTGGAGAAGATGGCGCTCGAAGCCGTCGCCGACCGACTGGGCGGCAAGGAGCCACGCAAGGTCATCGTCAAGGCTCCGAAGATCGTCTCCATCGTTCCCGCGGAATGATCTTCTGACGAGACGGCCCGCATAAGAGGACGCGGGTTCTTCCGCACCATGGCGACACGCCAGGAATGTGGATAACCCGCGTTCTCCGACCACAGGAGCCGTTTCGGCTGGACAGTATGCCCATGCATCCTCCAATGTTGGATGCATGGGCATATTTGCATTTCGCGGCACTCACCCCATCCGTGCCATCCACACGGCGGACGGCGGCACTGGCATGCCGGCCGCCACGAAGCGGCTGCGGGGATTGGGCATGCCCGAAAAACCGTCCCGACCCAACAGCCTTACGGCCATGGAGGCGCAATCGGACGAACCGTCCGCATCACACGAACCCGCACGACCGATGCCGCAGCGGAAGACGCATGACGCGAAACCGACATTGGCGGAGCTCGCCGGCGTCCGGCCGACGGACAAACCCGACGAGGGGGAGCGGCCGAAACGCGACAGGCCACGATTGGCGTTCCGCCCGTTCCACGCGCTCATGGCGATCCTCACTTTGTCGTGCGCGCTGTGCGCGAGCCTGACCATGCTCGTCCAACAGACGATCCACTACAGCGAACTGCAGCATTCGCGGTCGCAGATACGCTCACAGGCCCAACAGCAGCCGCAACAGGCCCCGCAAACGGAACAAACGCCGGCACCGCAAGAAAACGGGCCGACGCAGGACGCGTCCACACCGGACAGCCATGACGGGCAAGACGGAGCGCAGCAATCGAACCAGCTTGACCTCAACACCGCAGACCTAGGCGAATTGCAGACCCTCAAAGGCGTCGGACCGGTCACCGCGCAGCGCATCCTCGACTATCGAACACAGATAGGACGGTTCGACAACGTCGACCAGCTTCTGGAAGTCAAGGGCATCGGTTCGAAGACTCTGGCGAAGTTCCGTGACCAAGTGTGCGTGAGATGACGGGCACACGCGATTGGCTGACCAGGGAGCGCGGGAGCCGAGACTGGAGACTGCTGCCGGCCGCAATATGCGGTTGGGCGGCCAGTCTGGCCGCGCACGCCGGCTTCGCATATTGCATGTCGCATGACGGCATGCTCGGCGCTTTGCCGGCCGTTCTCACCTGCATGATACCGCTGGCGGTCCTGGCGGGACTGCCCTTCCCACGATTGCCGGCGTCCGTTCGACGACGGATAACGCTCTGGCATGCGAGCGTCACGGTCTGCGCGATCGCTGCGATGGTTTGCGCGGCAAGCGCGTTGACCTATGATTTGCTGCAATGGCGCGACCCGGCTTCTCGGGCGGCCGCGGAAGGCGACGCTTCCGTCGTCGTCACAGCGCGCGCCACCTCGCCGACCGTCATCTCCGACAGACGGTCGAACGACTGCCGTGCCGACGCGCGCATCACATCGGTCACCATCGACGGCGTACGGCAAACCAGTTCGGCACGAGCGCGTATATACGCGGACCGGCCTGAATGCGGCAAACTCAAACAGGACGGCACCTACAAGATCGTGGGTCGCATCTCCGAAGCGCGATACGGTGCCATGCCGTTGTGGCTGACCGACGTCACGACAGTCGAACACGTCAGGCCGCCAAACCTGCCGATGCGTGCCATCGGCATGATGCAGGAGGCGTTCTTCGTCCAAACCGCACGTCTTTCCGACCAAGGGAAAGTGCTCGTCCCCGGACTGACATTGGGTGTTCTCGGACAGGACTACGTGCCGGCCGAAGGCGATGGCACCGACATCGATTCCACATACGCCGCACAGGTGGAGGACGCGTTCCAAAGGTCCGGAATCGTGCATCTCATGGCGGTCAGCGGCGGCCATCTGGCCGTGACCGCCGCATTGGTGCGTTCCGTCTGCTCGTTCTTCCTTCTGCCGCGACGATTCACCGCACTGCTGGTCGCCATGTCGTACATCATGCTGTCGGCATGCGTGTTTCCGTCGGATTCGGTATCCCGCGCGCTTTTGATGGGATTGTCCGGCGCGGCATGCCTGTTCATCGGCAGACGAGGCCAGGCGATGGCGTCGTTGAGCTGGACCACATTGGCTATGCTGATGGCATGCCCGCACATGTCGCAAAGCTTCGGATTCGCCCTGTCCTGCGCCGCGGTGCTCGGCATCGTGCTGTTCGCCGACACCCTCAACGCATGGATGGAACCAGTCCTGCCACGGTTCGTGGCCGAGGCTCTGTCCATGACCATAGCGGCGCAAGTGTTCACCCTGCCGATCCAGGTGCTCATCGAACCGGAACTGCCGGTGTTCTCCATACCGGCGAATCTGATGGTGGCGCCGTTCGTGGGTTTCGCCACATTGGCCGGTCTGGCCAGTCTTGCCGTCTCATGGCTGATTCCGTGGCTCGGCCTGCAACTGGCCCGTGCGGCCTCCTGGGGCACCGCGGTCATGGAACTGACCGCCCTTGAACTGGGTTCCGGCAGCCAGGCCACGATACCGTGGGCCGGAGGCGTCGGGGGAGCGGTCCTCGTCTGCGTGGTGGAAGCCGCCTGCGCGGCCGCCGCGATCATGACGCACCGGCTGTTTGGACAAATGATGGTCCAGGAACCCGATCTGCCCGGAAAACGTCTGATAGCCAACCCTGTGGAACGGCTGCGCATGTGGATGGAACGTACTCGGAAGGCATTGCGCGAACTGCAATGGGAGGAATAGGCCATGCCGGTTTTGTCCACCGATACGGCGAGATTGAATGGTATGCCGAAACCATCCGCAGCCACCACGCCCTTCCACCTTGTGTACGGAGGCGACTCGTACCTGAACGACCAGACGGTGCGCGACCTCAAACACGAGGCGCAACGCCGGTATCCCGACGCGGAAACCATCGAACTCGACGCGGCAAACGCCGACCATTACGCCTTCGACGAGGCGGTAAGCCCATCATTGCTTGCGGATCGCGCCATCGTCATCGTCACCAACCTGCAGAACGCGGACGAAAAACTGGGCGACGCCATGGTCTCTTACTGCAGGCAGGCGTGCAAGGAGCCGGCGGACGCGTGCATCGTCATCTGCCAGCATGAGGGCGGTGTGAAGGGCAAACGTCTGGTGGAGCAGCTCACCAAGGCCGGAGCGTACAAGGACGCTGTCGCCGACCTGAAGAAGCCCGAGGCCAAACTCAACTTCGTCATGCAATGCTTCGAACGGCGCAAACGCCGCGTCGAGCCGATGGCTGCGCAGCAACTCGTGGCCGTGTTGGGGGATAGGGCCGGCGAGCTTGCGGCCATGGTCGGCCAGTTATGCTTCGATTTCGACGACAATCCCATGACGCTCGCCCGCGTCAACCAATATCTCACCTCCAATCCGCAGGTGGATGGCTTCCGTGTCGCCGACCTCGCGTTGTCGGGACGTACGGCGGACGCGATCATCGCCATGCGATCGTCCGTGGAACAGGGCACCGCTCCGATCGCGCTTATCGGCGCGCTGGCCATGAAGCTGCGGACGATGGCGAAGGCGTCGGCGGTGCGTGCGGGCACCATTTCCACGGCCGAGGCGAAAACGAACCCCTGGGTGTTGAAGAACGCGACCCGGCAACTGTCCGGATGGACGTCAAGCGGCATGAGCGCATGCATCCAGATGCTCGCATGGGCCGACGAGCAAAGCAAAACCAATGGCTCGGACCCGGTCTATGCTTTGGAACGGTCCATCGAACTGATCAGCCGCAAAGGACGTGCCGCATGAGCAACACCATTACCATCACAGCCGCCACCGGCGAGGACATGCAGGCGTTGGGGGAGCGTTTGGCGAAGCTTGCCCGTGGAGGCGACGTGCTGTTGCTGTCCGGTCCGCTTGGCGCCGGCAAGACCACGTTCGCGCAAGGGTTCGGCGCGGGACTTGGCATCGGAGAGCCCATCGTCTCGCCGACCTTCACCATCGCACGCGAGCTTGAGGGACGGTTCGCGGACGGTTCGCCGGCGCATCTGGTGCACGTCGACGCCTACAGGCTCGGCGGCAACGCCTACGCGCCCGGACAGGACACGGTCGGACGGCTATTGGACGAATTGGAATCGCTCGGCTTGGACGAGGAATTGGAGGATCCGGGCGAGCATACCGTCATCCTGATGGAATGGGGCGAGCAGATGGCCGCCGCATTGGCTCCGGAACGGCTTGAAATCCACATCGACCGTCCGCTTGACGCGCCCGCCGTGGACGCGGACGGCGAGCTGACCAGCGCGGGCGCACGCACGGTGACGTTGGTGCCGGTGGGCGCTGCCTGGGATTCGTTCGATTTCACCGCGGGAAAACGCTGACCCTGTCAAGACGCATCCGACGTGGCCGACCGCACCGCATGCCGTGGCTTCCAGCGCCGGTTGTACAGTGGTTGGCAGTTTGGCACAAGGAGTTTTCAAGCATATGCAGACACTGGTGATTGACACCTCATATGGTTCGACCGTAGGCGTGGTCGGACATGAACCCATCGTCGAAACGGATTCGCGCACCCATGTCGAGAAACTGCAGGTGAACATCGCGCAAGCCGTCGAACAGGCCGGACTGCAGGCGTCGGACATCACCCGCATCGTCGTCGGCGTCGGACCGGCGCCATTCACCGGCCTGCGCGCCGGCATCGTCGCGGCCAAGGCATTGGCCTTCGCCACAGGCGCGCAACTGGTCGGACAGGACGTGCTCGCGCCGCAATGCCTGGCACATACTCAAGCTACGGACGATCGCCGCCATCTGACGCTTGCCGTCAACGACGCGCGTCGCCGGCAACTGTATTTCGCGCTGTATGACGGCGGCACCGTTGCGGACGGCGTCGGACAATCGCCCATAACGTTGATCGACATGGACATCGACTATCCGGATTCCATCACGATGCGCGTCAATGACGTTCTTACGAAGCTCGCCGACACGGGCAAGCCGTACGTCGTCGACGTCATCGGCCATGGTGCGGTCAAATACGCGCAGTCGTGGAATGCGATTGCCTCCCTCGGCGAAGTCGACGACCATGCTCTGCTCGACGAAGGCGCGGAAGGATTGGCGCGATTCGCGGCCTTCACCACCAGCGAACAGGCGTTGGCAGAACCGACCTCCGTCGAACCGTTATACCTGCGTCGTCCGGACGTGTCAGTGCCCAACCCGCTCAAGCATGTGCTCAACCATGCCGGCGCCGAACGAACGGAGTGACGGCACGCCCATGATTGTCGACCATTCCCAGATTCCGGAAGACACCGCCGTCGGACAGATCGCCGCATTGGAAAAGGACCTGTTCGGCCGCGGCGCGTGGAGCGAACAGTCCGTACGGCAGGAATTCCACGCTCCGGCACGCACGTATCTGCTCGACATTGAAGGCGATGCCGTACAGACGGCGGATCCCGTCGTCCGAGGCTACGCAGGCTACTGGTACGACGGCGACGACGCGGAGATCATGACGATCGGCGTCGGCAGACCATACCAACGGCAGGGGATAGCGGCGGCGCTTCTCGAAACACTGATCGTCTCGGCGCGTCGGCAGGGCGCCAAACGCATGCTTCTGGAAGTCCGAGTCGACAACGTGCCGGCATTGGCGTTGTACGAAAGGTTCGGCTTCACGCGGATGGGATTGCGCAAACGCTACTACCAGCCAGAAGGCATCGACGCGTACACCATGAGCCTCGACTTGGAGCCGCGCGTCGTCGGCTTCAGCGCAACAGCGGATACAGAGCACACTTCAGCAACACACACAACGGAGCAGCAATGAGCGAACCAATCGTACTCGGCATCGAATCGACCTGTGACGAAACGGCGGCGGCCGTGGTGCAGGGACGCACCCTCATTTCCAACGTGGTCGCGTCCTCCATGGACGAGCACGCCCGCTACGGCGGCGTGATTCCCGAAATCGCCTCTCGCGCGCACGCCGAAGCGTTCGTGCCATGCGTCTCCAAAGCTCTGGCCGACGCGAACATGACGCTGTCCGACGTCGACGCGATCGCCGTATCCGCGGGACCCGGCCTCGCCGGCTGTCTCGCGGTCGGCGTGTCCGGCGCGAAATCGTTGGCATGGGCCGCGAACAAGCCGATCTACGGCATCAACCACGTCATCGGACATATCGCGGTGACGCAGCTGCAGTTCGGACCGTTCCCCAAGGACACGCTTGCGTTGATTGTGTCGGGCGGGCACACTTCGCTGCTGCATGTCGAAGACGTGGCGCGGCATATCGACGTGGTCGGCACCACGCTCGACGACGCTGCCGGCGAATGCTTCGACAAGGTGGCACGTCTGCTTGGTTTCCCGTATCCCGGCGGCCCGCACATCGACCGTCACGCACAGCTGGGCAACCCACATGCCATCAAAGTGCCTCAGGGCCTTACACAAGGCAAGGCGGGGCAGCAGCATCCGTACGATTTCAGTTTCTCCGGCGTGAAGACGGCCGTGGCGCGTTGGATCGAACAGCAGCAGGCGGAAGGCAATGAGATTCCCATCGACGACGTGTGCGCGTCGCTGGCCGATTCCGTCGCGACGGTGCTCGCCAAGAAGGCGATGCGCGGTTGCGAGCAGTACGGTTCGAAGACCCTGATCGTTGGCGGCGGCTTCTCCGCGAACTCCCAACTGCGCGCCAAACTGTTGGAGGTCGGAGCCAAGCATGGCGTCGAAGTGCGTATCCCGCAAATCAAACTGTGCACCGATAATGGCGCTATGGTGGCCATGCTGGGCGTGAACCTGGTGGAGAGCGGCGTGAAACCGTCCGAACCGGATTTCGCAATCGATTCCGCCATGCCGTTGACGAAGATCAGCATGTGACGGTAGTCCCGCCGCAGCAGGGGGGACACGCGCGGGATTTGCATTTTGCGTTTTACCGCGTATAATTCATGTCTTGTGCACAGCGCATTCCTGCGTAGCTCAGTTGGCAGAGCATCCGACTGTTAATCGGACGGTCACTGGTTCAAGCCCAGTCGCAGGAGCCAAGGTGGAAACCCTTACGCGAGTAGGGTTCAGCCGTAGTTGCGGGAACGGTTGCAGAAGCGTCCGAAATGGTCATTCTCTCCGATTCTCAGACAAACTCGAAAAACCAGCCCAAAAAACACACGAAAAAGGGTCTCGACACGCCGTAACAGCAAATTCGCATGTCAGGTGGGAAGGTTCATGAAACCCTGAGAGAACGCCATCCAAACGTCTCACAGGGCATAACAGCCGGTATCATGCGGAACCATCCAAATCCGACACGCCCATGCCGTTCTCTCCAAAATAGGGAGAGAACACGATGCATGAGCCGTCCGGAACCACGAAGGCCGCCACACGGCATAGGGAACCATGTGGCGGCCTTCATAGACATAACCGCAATCAGCAATCTCAGGAAAACCCAATCAAGCAGGTACAACCCTAATAATCTTCTTTATTTGGATTGCGTCATCATGTTGACCGAACACGAGGACATTCGACCATCGTGGTCGAAAACGCGGTCATAAAACGGTCAAAAAAGGTCGAATGGCACAACCGTCATCATGGCCGAATCAGACGCCAAGGCACTCCCTGGCCCATCGTTCCACTGCGGCATTCTCCGCATCGTCGCCCAGTAGGAGTAGAAACCCAGCGTTCTTGCCAAGCGAAGCAGGTTCGATGGTCTTAATGATGCCGCGATCACGCAGGAACACCCAAGCGTCACTGATGCTCTTCTGGATACTGTTCTCACGGGTCTTCATCTTCGCTTCCGCATTACCGCCCATCGCCTGTTCGGGAGTGAGCATCACCATTCCAAGCGCATCCGAAATAGCACGCCATCCAAGCGTGTAATAGCGGCATGGCACTTTCTTATCCATGAGCTTCTTCGGAGGACAATTGTTCTCACTATCCCAATCGTAGGTTTGCGAAGCCATGAACATGAGGACGAGTTCGGCGTTCTTGTTGAGGGTCATGTTGTCGCCGCGTCGAATCGCCATGCGTCCGGCACGGTTTACGTCGTATACGGCTTGCATGTTCTTGTAGCCCATATTTTCCACGTGTCTTTCCCTCCATGCCTAGCGCTATGCTGATGCACGGAGAATCTATGCAAACTGGTTTTCCGATTGCCCTTGTCGCTGTTCGAGAGCGGCAAGGGCTTTTTGCTACTTTCGCCTATAACTCTAACTCTACACATGGATATAATTACAACTACTGTCGGGTAGTAGATACTGATAGTTTGTCGGTGTAGCTCCAGTTACATGTATATAAGTATGTACATGGTTATACATTCTTCTTACATTGTGCGTTTGCCATGATTTTGCCAATTAAAAAGCACAAACGGTCAGAAAGAGGGTATGAAAAACCCGCCTGCAACAAAACAGACGGGCATGAGAAAAACAGACTCACATAGGATTGCTGGCGAGAGTGATAATCATAGTCAGGAAGCATACGCCGACAGCGACTCCAATCACAATCCAGCAATTTCGCACATGAATGGAATTACGCGACTCGATATAGTCCAGAGCCTTCGCCCTCACATTCCGCTCGATGGCATCTGGTGCGGAATCGGTCTTGGCCGTAATCTCATACAATTCATGCAACGTCGGCTTGCCGCCGTCCACATCGTCGATGCGTTCCAACTCATACTGGGTACGCCAGTCAATCAACCCGGACATGCGAATGCCGTTCCGCACCGCCGTCTGGATCAGCAGAACGAACGCGGCCATACCGATGGCGATACCGGCGATAACGCATATAATTTCCATGATGTCCTCCTTGCTCTCCTGCAATATGTCTCAACAAGGATTATCCCCCCAATCGACCGGCTGATGAATCATGGGCGTTTCTCAAACAAGCCATCCTTGAGAATCTGCCGGTAATCCGCGAGAACCTGCATGGTCACGTCCAGCTCCGCCGCCATATGCCAGGTGTCGCCGTCCCACAGCTCTTCGGCCATGGCGAACTCGACCGGGCTTATCAACGTCAACGCCGTCTCACGCCGCGCCCTACGCTCGCATTTCACGCCGAACCGCGTGCCGCAGCCAAGATCACGATACTTCGCATGCACAAGCTCATGGCATAGGGTGCAGAGCCTCTGCCGGTCGTTGAGCCAGTCGGCAAGCCATATCGTCCGCAGCTGGTCGCAATACAATCCGCAGGTAGTGCCTGGAATATCGGATTCCAAAACCTTCAAACCCATGTGCTCGGCCTGACGTTCCAAAACGTCGATGGTGATTCGAGACATTGTTCCCTTCGTATTATTAGGCGGCGGCATCACGAGTGAATACCGCCGCCATATTCATTGCTGTCGTCAGTCTTCCGGCGTTTCGGCCTCAAGCCTCGCGTTCGGATCGTCGTTCGCGGCCATGTCGAACTCTTCACGGTAGATGATCGGACTGTTCGCCCAGTCGGCGTCCGCGTTTTCCTTGAGACGGCGTGCGAGTTCCTGCAAAAGCTCGTCATTCGAAGCGTCATGCAGCCTTGCGACGGTCTTTCCGTTATCCATCTCGTCGGCTCTTATATATCCGAACTCAACCAGAGCTTCTACGGGATTTTCGCCATATGCTCTAGCGATGATGATTACCGACTCGGCGCTGAACTCGCATCCTTTGTTGTATTGACGCCAGAGGGTTGAGACGCTGAGTCCGGTCTTGTTGCTGATTTCATTGATTGCCGCATCATGCGTTAGCTGTGCGAAATATGTTTTCTTATCCATGTATTTCATTATGAAATAAAAACTCTTTCATGTCAACACGCCGAAAAGGTGTTTCGACTTGAAAAATCTCTTTTCACCGTGGTATATTACTTTTCAGGTTGAAAAACAAAATGCTTCACAATGAAAGGAACAGTGCTGATGGCTGAATACAAAATGCAGTTCCGAGACGGCTTCCTAGACCGAGCCAAACGCATGAGCGGACTCAAAACAGACGAAGCCTTCGCCGGAGCAATCGGAGTCAGCGAAAGCGTCCTCGCCCGAGCGAAGAAGACCAACGAATGCACGCCACTCATGATGGTCGGCCTATACAAAGCCTTCGGTTTCCAACCCGGCGAAGTCAGCCAAATCAAGGCTGTCGGGGAAATGGGAAAGACAGCGTAATCACATTTCTCGTCAACCCTTTTTCCTGACCCAAGGAAAAAGGTTCACACCCCAAACAAGCAAAAGGAACCCACAATGAAAATCACCACACCACACGGCACTCTCGAAGGCGAAAACATCGAAGCCATCCTCAAACAATACGGACTCGACTGCCTGCGCGATTCCAACCTGCGCTATGCCGACCTGCGCGGTGCCAACCTGCGCTATGCCAACCTGCGCTATGCCGACCTGCGCGGTGCCGACCTGCGCTCTGCCGACCTGAGCGGTGCCAACCTACGCTGTGCCGACCTGCGCTATGCCGACTTGTGTGGTGCCGACCTGCGCTCTGCCGACCTGCGCTCTGCCGACCTGAGCGCTGCCGACCTGCGCGGTGCCAACCTGCGCGATGCCAACCTATCGGAACTCACCGTCGCCCAAACCAGCATCCTCCCGGACGAAGGCGACATCATCGGCTGGAAAAAAGCCATCACACTCGACGGAGCGCCCATCATCGTAAAACTTCTCATTCCGGCCGACGCGCAACGCTCCAACGCCACTGGCCGCAAATGCCGCGCCAGCACAGCGCGAGTGCTCGACCTGCAAGACAAGCAAGGCAACAGCCTCCCGCCAGACACCACGGCATACAGCAGATACGACACAGACTTCACGTACAAAAAAGGCGAAACCGTGCACGTCGAAAACTTCGACACCAACCGGTGGGACGAATGCGCTCCCGGCATCCACTTCTTCATCACCCGCATCGAAGCAGTCGAATACTAGGAGACTCAAAATGAACAATGAAATACAACGATTCGAGTTTAAGGGCGAATCATTACGCGCCCTGACCAACATGGCGGGGGAGCCTTGGTTCGTACTCAAGGATTGCATGAGCATCCTTGACCTCGGTAATCCAACCGAGACTGTCAAAATGTTTGATGATGACGAGTTCAGTACTACTGAAGTCATCGATTCGATTGGCCGTCGGCAGCAGGCGTACATCATCAGCGAGCCTGGCCTGTATCGTCTGGTCATGCGCTCGCGTAAGCCGGAAGCGAAGGAGTTCCAGCGTTGGGTGACGCATGAGGTGCTGCCGTCCATTCGCAAGCATGGCGCATACATGACCCAGCAGACGTTGGACAAAGCGCTCACCAGCCCGGACTTCCTGATCCAGCTCGCCACCAAGCTGAAGGAGGAGCAGGAGAAGATCAAGGAACTGGAGCCGAAAGCCAAGGCGTTGGATGACTTCACGAACATTCCCGATGCTCTGCTTGTCCGTGACGCGGCGAAACTCCTAAGCAACGATTCCAACATTCAGATCGGTGAGCATGAGCTGCGCCAATGGCTCGTGGATAACGGTTGGATTTACCGGCAGTCCAACCAGTCATGGTGCGCGGCGTCAAGTCGCGTGAGGCAAGGCCACATGGTCATGGTGTCCTCCCGTTCCCACGGAATCCACAAGGATGGCACGCCATTCGCCTATCCGCCGACCCCGAAACTGACCCGCAAGGGATTGGCGCTTATCCACCAGCGGTTGTCCGAACAAAGTTTCGAGCGAGTGCTTGACGCGGAGGTGGCGGCATGACGTTGTTGAATCCTCCGGCGCCACCGCATGAGTTCGTTCTTGACGAGGGTGGGCACTGCGTCTTCCGTATCAATGATCGGAAAGGCGGGTCAATCGTTGAAAAAGATGGACTCAAGACGAGCACGTTGTATGAGGTTCCCGAATCGAAACTAGGCGCGTTCATCCAATGGGCCGCTGACGTTCACGGCCAATCAAGATAGGAGCAGGTTTTGACAGACAGGAAGGTTGTTGTCGAAGAGGAGATTTTCGACAGGCAGGAAGCTGCCAAGTTCCTCAAGCTTGGAGCGGACAAGTTCGACAAACTGTACAGGGTGTGCGCCGACTATCAGGGCGGCAAGACCGTCACATACAAGAAGTCGAAGCTTCTCGACCGTTACGACCAGGTGTGCGAGAGTCCACGGGAGGTTTCGGCATGACCGACACTCGACCTGACGCGTGGAGCGTCCAGACGGGCATCGACTTGGATGCCATGCTTGCCGCCAACGCGAATTGGATTGAACGGGTCAGACATAAGACCAAACGTGACTATCAGCGGGACAAGCCGGTATTGCAGCGAGTGTTCGAGTCGCTTCGCACGAAGTATGAGACCGGTTTCAGTACCAGTTCGTATCGGATTGCGGAAGACCTGCAATTGGCTCAGAGCGTTGTCTACAGAAGTTTGTGCAAGCTTGTTTCCTGTGGGCTTGCGGAAACGTTTCTGACGCATGGAAGACATTGTTTCAGGCCGACAGGCTTGGAACCGACGAAAGGATTTGATTGGAATGAATGACAGTGTTTTGGTGAAGCTTGACCGGCTTTTCGATAAGTTGAAGACCGCAAGCGACGGAGACGATTGGAATACCGTGCGCGGTCTGGTCGCACAGATCGCATCACTCGTCAAAGTGGATGAAAAGCCACTGCCCGAAGAGCCGAAGGAGCGGGGCTTCTATGTCACCGCGAATGATGGTCGGCTCCTGCTTAAGGACATCGATGATGACTGGTCGGCGCGCACATGGGATGACTGCTCGGCTAATCACATGTGGAATGGCAATAGACAGTATGCGAAGTGGCCGACTGTCTGCGAAACGCTCCCGCCTGAAGCCTTCCCACTCAAGCGAGTGAACACTGGGAGCGACGATGACTGACCATGATTACTGGCTTGAAGACATGCAAGCAATGAAGAAGCGGAAGAAGCCGAACTACCCGCTCCGCCGCATCCTCTTCGCCGTCGCCAGCATCGGCCTCATCTCCAGCCTGACCATCATGCTCACATGGCATGGCGGCAGCATGAACGCCGCGCTCATGGTGGAAGGCGTGTACATCGCCACCGCATTGTGGCTGATCGTCAGATTCGCGCCACGCGACTAAAGACTTCCCGCTGGCTGGCAGTCCCAACAAACAACCAAAAATCGGGTTGTTCCGCAGGATACCCACGTTCACTCATTCGTCGGCCAGTGGGGACCATAACTGAATATCGATATTATCCACGCGCCTACGAACTCAATACCGCGCAGCAAATCACGTAGGCGCATTGGCCGCACATGGTTGTGGGATTCATGCCGGACTCCTTAAGTTTGACAACTCATGAATCACCTTATCCATCTCGCATTCAGGTTTTGACATTTCCTGTTGCCGTGATGTTGGCCGTGAACCCGTTCAGGTCGGGTTCCAACGGTTTTGCATCATTCATTGGCGTGAATCCTAACAGGTTCGACTCCTGTTGCGGCCACTGTCCCCACCGGTTAGTGCGATTGCCGGACTGGGGATTTGACGTGGATTGGATGACTCGGGGTCTCTGGTTCTTCCCCTACGGGTCGCGGGTTCGATTCCCGCCCACGTCCGAAGCCGTCGAGAGACGGCCCGACATAATTGAAAACCCGGTTGACGGGGGAGCCTAAAAAAATCATATTCCAAAGTCGATTTCTCTAGGCGCTTACATACACACTCTCTCTCCCGTCAACCACTGCTGGTGCAAGGAACGTGGCCGCTGCTATCTCAGCCGTTCGATCCATCGGCGGTCAGATGGTTCGACTCCATCCACCAGCACGCAATCACAGAAAGGAAAACCATTATGGACACCATCAACGTGAACGGTGAGACCTACACGAAAGTGCCGGACGAGATCAGCTTGTTCGGACGAACCTACCGGCTGGTCGAAGACACTGTTGGGGAACCATTGGACGTATCGGAATGGCATCCAATCGAACCGGATTACCGTATCACGCTCAGGGAATACATGACCCAACAGCATCCAGAAGACGCCAAGCGTAACCTCACCGGACTGGGCCAAGTCGTGAAGAACACGATTCTGAATGCCGGTAAGGGAGACTTGTTGGAAGAGAACAGTAGTGGTTCCACCATTTACGCCCGCTCGTTGTTCCCGCTTGTCGAACAGGGTTATAGGAAGTGGCGTTACCGGAATAATGCCCACATTCTGGAACGGAGTGTGGCGGAAGCATGACGGAAGTGAAATTTCCCAGCATGGTTGACATGCCGGACAAGGAGTATTTCGCACATCCGGCAATCGACCAGACTGGTTTGAAGAAGTTCATGGAGTCTCCAAGAGCGTACGCATGGCACAAGCTGAACCCTCTCGACAACAGTACGTTGGCGTTCGGCAAGGCCGCGCACAGTCTCATTCTCGGTAGTGGCCCGAAGGTCGAAAGGAAACTCGACGGGCGCACCAAAGCCGGTAAAGCACAAGCCGAACAAGCCAAATCGGACGATCTGGTAATCCTTTCCGGTTCCGACTATGAGAAGCTTCAAAACATGGTGGATTACGCGCCGGACATGAACAGTCTCGTGGAAGGCAAACCGGAAATCGCCTTGTTCGCCATTGACCCGACCACTGGATTGCAGTTGAAAGGCAAGGCCGACTGGATGCCCGACCATCCCGACATGGACGGCGTCATGTGGCTGTACGACTACAAGACCACCGGCCATGACGTGCAGGACTTCACTGGTTCGGCATACAAGTTCGGCTACCACATTCAAGCCGCCTTCTACATGATGCTGTATCGGCTCGTAACCGGATACCAGGGTGCGATGGGATTCAGATTCGTCGTGCAGGAGAAGCAGGAACCATACGACTGGATGATTTGGGAACTATCCGAAAACGATCCTGAAATCTCACTTGTCGCGGTGAAGCAGATTCGTGAAGCGTTGGACAGGCTCAGCTTCTACTGGAATAACCATATTCCGTTGGAAGACATGCTCAACCAAGGATTATCGAAGACGCCTATGCCTATCAGATTCACTGACTGGCAGATGAACCATCTGATTGGAGATGATGACCAATGGGAAATGTGATAGCGAAGAACCGTAAAGCCTACGGTTATGATTACGCCGACTTGGGCAGTGTGGTCAACTATGTGACCGAAACGTTGAAGGTCAAGGTGCAGCAGAGCATCCAATACGATAATCTACCCCAATATCCGAACGGGTATGGGTTCGTCGTAACCCGCTACTGGAAGGATGACAGCAAGTCTTGGAGCGTGTTTGAAGCTCCCGTCCCGATCATCGTGGGTGATTCCGCCGGGAAACGTGAACAGCCGTTCATGCAACGGTATGGGAGTGCGGAAACTTATGCGCGAAGGTACAGTCTGCTCACCCTGTTCTGTCTTGCTACCAGTGATGATGACGGCCAGTTGGCTGGCTATCAGCGTGGCAATCCGATGAACGAGGACTTGCGCAGGCAGGTTGCCGCCTTGTTGGCTCAGGGGAATGTTCCAGCCGGACGTGAGTCCGAAGCCATCGGCAATCGCATCAAAATGCCTGTGAACTATGCGAGGTTGACCGACTGGCAAGCCCAATTGTTCATCAACAGTTTCAAAAAGAATGAAGAAGTCAAGGAGGCCGCATAATGGCTGGAGAAACCGTAATCACGATCATTGGCAATCTGACCGACGAGCCGGAATTACGCACGACCCGCAATGGTGAGGCCGTCTGCAATGTCAACATCGCGTCAAACACCAGACAATACAACAGCCAGTCGGGCCAGTGGGAGGATGGTGACACGCTTTACATGCGCGGCACGATTTGGCGTGACATGGCCCAGCATTGCGCCCAATCCCTGCACAAGGGCATGAGGGTCATCGCGCAAGGCCGTTTGCAACAGCGTTCCTATCAGGCGAAGGACGGCACGAACCGCACCGTGGTTGAAATGCAAGTGGACGAAATCGGCCCCTCATTGCGGAATGCGACCGCGCAAGTGCAGAAGATTCAACGTGGCGGCTATCAGGGCGCTTCGCAGAATGGTTTCAATAATCCTCCGGCCAGTGGATTCCAACAGTCGCAACAGGCCGGTCAGCAGCCCGCACAGTCTCAACAGTTGGGTGGAGACCCTTGGGCGTCGAACAATAATCAGCCTTCCGACTTCGGCAGTTTCGGCGGCAACACGGACGAGTTCTAATCCAGACTAAAAGGAACCAACATGGCAAACATCATTCCATATAGGGAGTTTCTGAAAAGAAAGGAGCTGTGCGAGCAGGAGACTGGCATCACCGTTAGCTCGCAACAGCTCCACCCATCCCTGTTCGACTGGCAGAAACGTATCGTCACATGGGCTTGCAAAGTAGGACGTGCAGCCATATGGGCCGATACGGGTCTTGGTAAGACCAGAATGCAACTCGAATGGTTACGGCAAGTCTGCGCCGGACATGGGACGGGGCTTATTCTAGCGCCGTTGGCCGTATGCCAGCAAACCATCCGCGAAGGCGCCGCAATCGGCATGGAAGTGCGTTATGTGCATGACCAGTCGGAAGTCTCTGACGGATTCAACATCACGAACTATGAGCGTGTGTCAAAACTCGACGTGTCCAAATTCAATGCGGTCGTATTGGACGAGGCTTCGATTCTGAAACAGTCGGACGGCAAGACCCGCAAAATGCTGATCGACACGTTCAGGGATACGAAATACCGTCTCGCCTGTACCGCCACACCGGCACCGAACGACCCGGAGGAACTATGCAATCAGGCCGAGTTCCTTGGATACGCCACCCGTGTGAAGATGCTTGCCACGTATTTCGTGCATGACGGGAATATTTGGCGTTTGAAAGGTCACACGGTTAAGCCGATGATGCGGTGGATGTCGCAATGGGCCATCGCCTTGCGAAAGCCCTCCGACATTGGCGGTGATGATACAGGCTATGAGCTGCCCGGATTGAATCAGACCGTTGATGTTGTCGCCTATCACGGCAGCATCCCGGAAGGCCAATTGTTCGCAGCTGACCTTGGTGGCGTCGGCGGGCGTGCGAGAGTCCGTAAGGAAACGCTTGTTGACCGTGTGAACCGTTGCGTCGATCTTGTCAATAACGAGCCGGGCGAACAGTGGATTATCTGGACTGGATTGAACGACGAGGCGGACATGCTGAACAGGCTTATCCCCGGCAGTGTGAATGTGAAAGGCTCCATGTCGCCGGAAGACAAGGCCAAGGCGTTCCTTGACTTCGCTGATGGGAACATTCCGGTGCTGATTACGAAGGGTTCCATGGCTTCGTTCGGTTTGAACTGGCAGAACTGCGCTCGAATGGCGTTCTGCGGTTTGAACGACTCGTGGGAATCCTACTACCAGTCGATACGCCGCTGCTATCGGTTCGGACAGAAGCGCGTGGTTGACGTGCATGTGGTGGTTTCCGATTTGGAACGCGAGATAGCGGAGAACATCACCCGCAAGGAACAGCAGGCCACTCATTTGAGTGACGAACTGGTAAAGACGATGAATGAATCAAACTCTTTCGGAAAGGCCGCATGATGGTCGGTGAAATGTATATGACCGATGAAGCCAAAGGTAAGGATTGGACATTATGGCTTGGCGACTCGTGCGAACGCATGACGGAAATGGCTGACAACAGTGTTGATCTGAGTGTGAGCAGCCCGCCGTTCGCAAGCCTGTACGTGTACTCCGATTCAACCCGCGACTTGGGCAACAACAGTTCCCGTGAAGAGTTCATCGAGAATTACGGGTACATCATCCGCGAACTGTTGAGGGTCACGAAACCGGGCCGTATCGCTTGCGTGCATGTGCAGCAGGTTGTGACCACGAAGACCGCTGACGGCGTGGTTGGATTGACCGACTTCCGTGGTGATGTAATCCGCGCTTACGTGGAGAACGGTTGGATTTTCCACGGCGAAGTCACCGTGAACAAGAATCCACAGGCTCAGGCGATTCGCACGAAAGCCCAAGCCCTCATGTTCGTCACGAAGAACAAGGATTCCAGTATGAGCCGTCCAGCGTTGGCTGACTATCTGCTGATGTTCCGCAAGCCCGGTGACAATCAGGTGCCGATCAAGAATGATGTGAGCAACGAGGAATGGATTGATTGGGCGCAGCCGGTCTGGTGGAACATTCGAGAGACCAACACGCTGAATGAGCGTCTTGGCCGTGAGGATACCGATGAACGCCACATCTGCCCGCTGCAATTGGATTTCATCGAACGGTGCATCCGCTTGTGGAGCAATAAGGGCGAGCTTGTGTTCGACCCGTTTGGTGGCATCGGCTCGACCGTGTACGAGGCAATCAAACTTGGCCGCAAGGGCATGAGCATTGAATTGAAGCCTTCCTATTGGGATGCGTCGGTGAATCTGATGCGCGATCTTGAAGAGAAGCTTGGAGAGGCGACACTGTTCTGATGGTTCCGCTCTCTGGAATGACCGAACCCGCATGGTGCGACAAGCATGGGGTCGAATATTACGGCCCCGCTTGTCCTGAATGCGAGTCGGAAGCCGAAGACTATTGGGAGGATATTGGAGACGCGAGCATATGGGACTTATGACCACCTATGATTTCGACATTCCAGGCGAACCCGTCGCGAAGGGCCGTCCACGATTCTACGGGTATCGGGCTGTGACCCCTCAGCATACGAGGAATGCTGAGGAACTGGTGCGGAACCAATTCCACATGTTCTACCCTCATGCCGAACCATTGGACGGGGACGTGCTGATGATTCTCATGTTTTATAAGGGGCGTCATGGGAAACCGGATTTGGACAATCTGGAAAAGCTCGTCAAGGACGCGTTGAACGGTTTGGCCTACGTGGATGACCAGCAGGTGAAACTCACGTTGTGCGCCATGCTGGAACCCGACCGTATGGCATGGGGACAACGGGCGAAACGGCTTGTCAAACGTCGGCAGGGAATGCCGTTGACATACGGCGGCAATCCTTATGAGCCGCATACGGAAATCCATATAGAACCCTTGCATGACATTCACGGCGGGTTGGAAAGTCTCGTCAGAAACACGAAGGAGATGATAAGCGATGTCGGAAACCAGCCTGAATACCGGTGAGATGCTGTTCCAACTGCGCGTCTGGGATTACTTGGCTTGGGCGTTGGACGATAAGCGTCTCGACCATGTTGAGAACCTGTACTACAAGGGGCGGCCGATCAGTGTTTCGACGTTCGCCAATCCGAACGTGCCGATGGTGAAATGCTTCGATAAGGCCGAACTGTCGGCTGGTGACATTGATTCTGAATATCCGTTCGTCATACAAGCCGATGGCATGTTCGATGCTGACGTGATGGACGAGCGTGAGTGGATCGCGTCTCAACCCGCGTACACGAGTCTGAGCGTGTGGGACAAGTTCGAGACTCTGCTACCGGCCAAACCGTCTATGGAATGCGTTGACTCGGGCACTCGAATGTTCATCCGATTCACGTTGGGTGAATTGGCGGGCATGTTGAACAGTGGGCTGCCGCTCGGAGGTGGACGATGATTCTTCCAGCAGTCAGCGTCAACGGCATCCATTTGAGCAGCCAACAGCATGAGGCGCTTATCAGCATATGGCGTACCGGTCGAATACCGGAACCCCACACAGGTCAGAAACCGTGGCTATGGATTCAAGCGCTCAGACGGCGCGGCTTGGTATCCGGCAATGCGCTCAGACTGACCGACAAGGGACGCCATATCGTCCAACTCCTCCAGGACAGGGAAGCAGTCCCATACCAAAGCACTGCCGACAATCCACACTACGGAGCCTACTGGGACGCCTACTACAGCAACCAGTCAACCTACCGGTATCAGCCCGGTTTGGAAATCATTTGCAAAAGGAACTGTGATGAAACTTGACCCGCCACCGGACTTGGTTGAAATCGCTGAAGCCCTGGACGCGATGGCGAAACCACACGTGGGAAGCGGATGGGCGAACGTCAACTACACCGACCTGCCCTGCACCACACCAAGGCAGGAAGCAATCTGGAAAATCTACGGGAATGGAGAATTGGGCTGATGTGGTTCAAGGTCGATGATGGGTTCTGCATGAATCCGAAGACGGCGATGCTGTCCAATGACGCCACCGCATTATGGCTTCGTTCAGGCACGTGGGCCGCGCAACAGCTGACAAAAGGACGTGTCCCAGCGAACATGATTCCCATGTTCCGCTGCTCCGATGATTCGGTTCAGGAACTCTGCGATGCGGGCTTGTGGGAGTATGACGCCGACAAGGACGAATACGTGTTCCATGATTGGGCTGACTATCAGCCGGACGGTGACGAAGTGGATGCCAAGCGCAGGAAGCGGAGTGAAGCGGGCAAGAAGGGTGCGAGCCGTCGTTGGAAGAAGCCTGAGAATGGCAAACCGATGGCAAATGCTATGGCAAACGCATGGCAAGACGATGGCAAATGCCATGGCAAACCGATGGCAAACGCATGGCAAGACGATGGCAAACCAATGGCAAACGCATGCCCCGTACCCGTACCCGTACCCGATAAGAAAGAAGAAGAATATTATTCTTCTTCCAAAGAAATGACACTTGCCATGTTCCAAGACTCCACAGAGTTGACGGCGGCGGACAGCATGATGCGAACCGCTTACCCGAACTTGGATTTACAGGATGCTTGGAACGCTTTCTCCGTCCGTCACTATGCCAGAATCAGCACCGTGGGGAATTGGATACGCCTATGGCGTGGCTGGTGTGAGAACCGGGCGCAAATGGGTGGTATCCCACCGTCGAAGCCACACGTCCACACTTGGGCTTGCGAACACACGTTGAAAGCCTTGCATCTCCAATCGCAGGATGACGTGACCGACATGGCGTCAGCCGTCAAAAAAGCCAATGAGCTAAACCAGAAGGAAGAACCCTAGTGAAATACATCAGCCTGTTCAGCGGCATTGAAGCAGCAACTGTCGCATGGCAAACACTCGGATGGGAGCCAGTCGCATACGCCGAAATCGAACCATTCCCCAAAGCAGTACTCAAACACCACTATCCGAACGTCCCAGACTTAGGGGACATGACGAAAGTTAATTGGAAGGAATACCACCATGCAGCAGATGTCGTTGTGGGAGGAAGCCCCTGCCAGGCATTCAGCATCGCCGGACTCAGGAAGGCTCTGGACGATCCTCGCGGCCAGCTCATGCTCGAGTATCTCCGAGCTTGCGCAGAAATTGATCCGGAATGGATCGTATGGGAGAACGTGCCCGGAGTACTGTCGGCTGAACACGGACGGGCCTTCCAGTCGCTCCTTGAGGCCGTGGCCGAACTCTGGCCTGATGGGGGGGGCGGCATGGAGAGTGTTGGACGCTCAGTTCTTCGGTGTGGCCCAGCGGCGCGAGCGTGTGTTCCTTGTCGTCAACACTCGAGACTGGCGGCGTGCCGCGCCGGTACTTTTTGAGCGCGAGAGCCTGTGCTGGGATCATACGTCGAGCCGAGAGAAGAGGCAAAGCCTTACCCAGGGGACTGCGGGAGGCGTTGGAGACGCAGATTCGGACGCTGGGGGATTGATGTTGGACTTCCATCAGCAGGATGGACGGTTCAAGGTCAGCGATCATCCCGACGTGTCGAATACGCTCACCTCGCACATGGGTACCGGTGGCAACAATGTTCCCCTGATTAAGGCGTTCAAATGGAGCCAGGGTGAGAAGAGCCGGAGTCTGGCGATTGGCGAAGTGAGTCCCACTTTGAGCACTGACCATAATCCAGCCGTCTACCAAATTGAGAGAGAGAGAGTGATGTGTCGCGCGGACACTCAGGCGAATGCCGCACAAGGATTCGATCTTTCTCCGACATTGATGGCTCACGCCGGAAAGGATGCCCCATTCATCTATCCGACAACTAATAGGAGAGACTAGTGGTTTTCACTTTCAAGATTCGCGGTGGCGGAGCGGGGGGTGGTAAGGGATTCCTTGGGCAGGACGAGCTTTCTGCCACACTCAGCACGCACAATGACCAGTTTCTACATACGGAGGATTCGATGAATGGTTTGACGGTTCGCAGGTTGACGCCGTTGGAATGCGAAAGGCTTCAAGGTTTCCCGGACGGATGGACGGATATTCCGTGGAAGGGGAAGAAGCACGCGCCGGATAGTCCACGCTACAAGGCGCTCGGTAATTCGATGGCGGTTCCTGTCATGAGATGGATAGGTGAGGGCATCCAATTGGTTGAAGACAACAAGGGATTGTTCCAGGAGAACCCCAGTGAGCAGTGACAATCCATCCAAGGAGACGTGCCGCATGGTTGATGATCGTGATGGGAGACGTTGCGTGCGTTGTGGCCGAAGCTTGTATGCGGTGAATGGTTCACGGCATCATCGGAAACTCCGTAGCCAATGCACGAGGGTTGAGAAGCATCAAGTGCAGAATCTGATTCTGCTTTGCGGTTCGGGTACGACGGGCTGTCATGGTTTCGTTCACATGCATCCGACCATCGCTTATGAGAACGGCTGGTGCGTGAAATCGTTTCAAGACCAGTTGGAAGTGCCGGTACGGACTTGGCATGGACTCGTGTATCTCACCACAGACGGCAAATATTCATCGACAAAGGAACAATCAAAATGACTGACAATATCAATCCATCGCATTACAAGGATGGCCCGTTCGAATGCATCGAACTATCCAGACTGCTTAGTTCCGACTGGGGTCAAGCCGTCCAATACTGCTTCAGGTGGCAGCACAAGAACGGTGTCGAAGACCTGAAAAAAGCCTTGTGGTTCGTTAACGACGCGCTCGTGCATGGAATTCCGATTTACGCCGTAAGTGACTGGGCGGACCTCGCTAGTGCATTGTTCCACACTCTCGCCAGAGAGGATTGGGCTGGTCTTAAGAGTGTTTGGGACGCATTCACTGTCTGGCATAGAGGAGATATTCCGGGACTCTTAAAAGACAAGATCAATGAAATCGAAAAGGAAGGCAAGTAATCATGGAACATATCGTGCAGTTCGCCATCGGCATTGACGACAAGGCCATCCAGAACCGCATCGAGGAATACGCCTACAAGGACGTGCTCGACAAGATCGTCAAAGAAACCATGGATACTGTTTTCGCGCACACCAACGCGTATTCGCGGGAAAACATGTGTAAGACCATGATGGAGGAAGCTTTGCAAAGCTTCCTCGAAGAACGCAAGGACGAGATCATCGACAAGGCAGCGCACATGCTCGCCGACCGGTTCCAACGGACGAAGAAATATCGGGAAGCCATGGGTGCCGTCATCGCAAAGGATGGTGAGTGATGAACCGGGACCGGGTAATCATCGTCGCGATCATCTGCATGACGATTATCTTCATCGCGTCCACCGTATCGCCAGCCGGTTCCAGCGGGAAAACCGGCGCGGGATTCCAGATGGAAACCGTCAAGACCGGTGACGTGACATGGGCGTGTTTGAAGCATGGCGGCGAATACATCGGCTGTAGCACGGTGGAGACGGTCAAATGAGTGTTTTCACAGGCAAGACCGGCTACATCGTCTGGCCGCAAGGCGATACGGGAGTTCACACATGCCGCGTGTACGAGTCTCTGGATGAAGCTGTGGGCGCGGCACGTTCCAAAGCCGACTTCCACCACAGGCCGTATGAGGTGCTTACCGCTTATGAGAGTCCGGCAAGAACCATCAGAACGATCCTCCCAAGGAGACACCAATGAGCGACAAAGTGAAAGTCGGCACGAGCAAGGTCACGTTCCGTGTGCGCGCGTTCGACTATCCGCAGATCGAGCTTGCATCCGTCGAAGTGGATGTGCCGATGTACACGAAGACGGACAACAAGCTCGACAACATGCAGCAGGGATATGTCACGGCGGACGTGCCGGACGGTTTCAACGAGAAGGTCAAAGACGCATTGCATGTGTTCGCTGACACGTTGGAAGCATCATTCAAGGAAGGAGAGGGAAATGTTGAGAAGCATTGATTTCAAAACAATGCCTTACCTGTTTACTGACAAGGCTGGCACTTGTCTGACTGTGGAGTTCGACGGCAGGGAACTGGAGGGCATCTACAAGCAGGTGAAAGCCATGTACGATCTGGAGCATCCGTCTGATGGCATGCCCATCGAACCAATGGAACCGGGATGGTATGTGACTCGGGATGGTGAAGACCTGTTGAGCTTCGACGGTGACGCATGGCATATCCACAATCTCGGTGGTGCGGAACCGTTCGCTGACGGTGATCTGGAAACGATGGACTGTAGTGTGGTCAAACGCACGTTCGATGCTGACGCTTTCCCGCTGATACCAGTGAATCTTAACGATACATCTCGTGCGGAGCGTCGGTTGACCAACCTCACCAACTTTTTACACACGCTCATTCATGAGTGTGAGACAGTGCGGGACAACCCATCTTCCGACAAGCATACGAAAGACATCGAGAATGCCGTCTGCGGGACGGGAATCAACTTCGGCAAAGACCTGCTTGCACGATTGGAAAACGGGGTGTTCGACCATGACTGTGCATGACCATATCACCGACTGGCAGCACCTGCCATCGTCATTCCTCGCTGGCAAGCGTGCGATAGCCACCACCGTTGAGGGAACCACTATCGACGGTTTCCTCCAATCGATGACCACGAAGTTCAGTAACGGCAGCGGCAGCATGGTGCAACTGGTTTTCGAGGGAGTGTTCCAGCCGGTCATCATCAGTCTCAACGGTGGTGAGAACCAACTATGCAGAGCATACGATTCGATACTCATACTCAACGAGGTGAAGCAGTGAACAACGAATACGCGAAGTGGAGGACGGTTCTTGACTGCCTGTATCCTCGTACGTTCCCGCTTACACCAACCACTGCGCCATACCCGTTGAAAGGGTGAGTGATGTTCGGACGGAAGAAGAAAAAGCAGGAGGAGCCGAAAAGTTACCTCAGATGCCCATACTGCGGTCACGCGCCGATAATTGTCACCGGCAAATGCACGTATCACAATCCACGTCATACTGTCTACCGGTATGAGTGCGACCTTAGGTGCCTTCAAGGCGAGGTGTGTCAGACTGCCGAAGCTGCGTTCGATTCGTGGGTACGCATTGTCGCCCGCTATTACGACGCGGAAAATGCTATCAGACAATTCCGCAAGGAGAGGAAATCATGAGTCTGGCTGATGTTTGCTGGAACATTTCAAGCGTTTTCATCGTCATCACATTGGGTGTGATAGCGATACTCTGCGTGCTCATGCTGTTAGGCGTATTCGTATGCATCTTCGACCATGACGATAACCACAGGAACGATAAGAGCAGTAAGGAATAACAATGGCTACGAACGTGACCGAAAAGACAAAGCATTGCAGGAGGTCATCGACTGGTGCGAGCAGCGTGAGATCGAAGGTCTGCGGCTTGCAAACGCTCTTCTGTTGCAGCGTGACATGGCCGCATATGGTGTCGTGAAGGGACAAATCAACGCATACGAAAAGACAGCCGACCACTGCCTTTCCATGCTTGGCTACACCGGCTCGATGCCTTCCGAGGTGCCTAACCAAAGCGAGGACGCGAAGGAATAGTTATGTGGTTCAAACGCAAATACAACGAATACGGGTGTCCAATGTGCGGCAGACTACCAGTAATCAAGGCATCGCAAACGGAAAAATACCACGAGAGCCGCAAAGTAAGGACAACACTCACAGTCTACCGGCTCCAATGTCCACGTGGACATATCTCTACCAGCTGGTTCAGCCACGCCGCACTCGCAAGCAGGCAGTGGAAAGAACTCGTGGACGAGTACAAGGGGAAGGATACGAAATGAGCGCGTATCAGCCTGTTCTTGACCCCGCCTGCGGCGGCCGAATGTTCTGGTTTGACAAATCGGATGATCGGGTGCTTTTTGGTGATGTGCGTGATGAGAGCTGGGAATTGTGCGATGGGCGTAGGTTCGATGTCAAGCCGGACATGCTGATGGACTACCGCGACCTGCCGTTCCCTGATGAAACGTTCCGCATGGTGGTGCTCGACCCGCCCCACCTGCGCAATGCGGGGGAAACGAGCTACATGGCGCAGAAGTACGGTTGCCTCGACCAAGAGACGTGGAAAGCTGACCTCAAGACCATGTTCAGCGAGTGCTTCCGCGTCCTGAAAGAGCATGGAGTGTTGATTTTCAAATGGAATGAGACACAGATACCCGTATCGCAGATTCTCAAGCTCACAGCGCACAAGCCACTCTTCGGCAACAAGCAGCCGAACCGCACGGGAACACACTGGATTGTCTTCATGAAGGAGGACGCGAAATGAATAAACGGTACAAGGTTTGCCCACTTTTTTGGAGTGATTACGGCGATGAGCGCACCTTGATGAATATGGGTGTGTTTGAAAAGTTGCTGAACGAGGGTTGGAAGATTCTGCGGGTGGATACCATGCCGACAACGGAATTGCGTGATACCGCCGTCACAGCGACGAACGTCTACATCCTTGAGAGGGAGGCTAATGATGATTAGCCAATACGACAAGGACATGTGTTGCCTGTATATCGCTGAGGGGATGACCTACATCTGGCAACAACGAGGGAACCAAGAGCTTTCCCGAATACTTGAATCATTGGCCGATAGGAAGCTCATGAAGCGTGTCCATGGCGGGTATGCGATCACACTCAAGGGCCTGTTGGCAGTCAAGGTGTGGAGACTTCACCTGTTCCTGTTCCATCACCACGATGAATACAAGTACTTCAGGAGGAAGAAATGAGCAGGGCTGAGACCACCGCCATGCTGTCCAAGCTGGTGGAGAAGAGGTTGAGGAATCAGACCGCTTTTTGGGCGAGCGAGGTCAATTTCGACCGTAACACGCCCGACGAAAGGCGCGTGGACTACGTGGGCTTCAAGCCCTGGAACATCAACGGTGAGCCGGTGCCCGCAAGCGTCGAGAAAGGCTGCTTCGAGTTCTACGAGGTCAAGTCATGCATGGCTGACTTCACTAGCGGCAACGGACTGACGTTCTACGGCGATCAGAACTATCTGGTCTGCACGAAGGAACTGTGTGACGAGATCGTATGGCAGAAGATGGTGCCGCCGCGAGTGAACGCGATTCTGACACCGGATTCGACCGGCTCGAAACTGATTCTCGACTATGTGCAGTCCTACAACGACCTGTCATACAGGAGGCGTCCGGCAAGCGAAATCCTGTGGGCCATGGTCAAAGCTAACGGAAAGAGGACTAATTGAGCATCATGCTTGACGAGGCCAACGCTTACGAGCGTGGCATGGATGATGATTTGACTTTTCAGACGGTTCGTGAGCTTGCCGGTACAGCGTACATGGCCGGACGTTCCGCTCCACCAACCGACGCCGAGGTGGAGGCCGTGGCGAAACGGCTCTGCTGGAACAGCTGCGAATGGGATGGCATCGAAAGCGACTATGTGGCGAAGGACGAAGACGATGCATGGGATTACGCCGGTGAAATCTGCGGATATCAGGAAGACTACATCGCGCGGGCGAAAGAAGTGCTCGAAGTGGCACGTAAGGCGGTGACGGAATGAAGGCTGTTTTGATTGTTTTCACCATTGTCTTCGGTTTGCTTTCTTTCGCGTCGTTTGCGTCGATCGTCGCGTTGTTCATCGCCGACTGGATGGCAAAACACTTCTAGACCACATTCAAACCCGTCGAAATCGACGGGATAAGACAATCAAGGAGACGAAATGATAGGAAACAAGAATGTTCAACGAGGGCTAATGGCCGTGCTTATGGCCGTAGCGATGGTTTTCCCGCTGGCCGGATGCGAGAACGAAGCGGATGCTGACGATGTTGAAGGCGGTAGTGACTGCATTGATGTGCGAGGCGACTTCGCTGTCGATGAGTGCAGAATCGAGTTGCACGACGGTAGGGCCGTGACATGCATCAGGTTCAACGTCTACAAGGGGGGAGGCGGTCTTTCCTGCGATTGGGACAATGCTAGCGGCAAGGACGGGGAAACGAAATAATGGAACATGAGCTAATCCCCGTATACACGAAGTTCACCGGTAACGGTGTGCGTGTGCAGAATGATTCTAAACTCATCGACTATCTGGATGATGGGTGGAAAATCATCAACGTCACGGCAGCGAACCCACTGGCATTGGACAACAATGAGGCCGTCGTGTTGTACGTGATCGAGAGGACTACTGCAAATCATTGGAGCAAACGGAATGAATGAGCCTACCGCCGACGAGATCATGAAAATGTTCGCGGTTGACATAGCAGTTCTTCGTCGTGGTAGGCGCAAGCCGTCTGAGAAGCCGCCAGTCGGAAAGAAGAAGGCGAAAGCGTCGAAAAAGCCGGTCAAGCTTACTGCGGAACAGCTCGCACGGAAACGTGAGCACACGCGACAGTGGCGGATGGCCCACCGTGAGCAAGTCTTGGAATACAACCGCCGATACAAGCTTGCGCATCGTCCGACATTCCACCATTTCAGCCGTGAGGAACAGGCGGCCTACGAACGCAACTACTACCTGCTTCATCCCGAGAAGAGAAAACGGAAGCGGGAGACTGTTTGAGACGTTAATCCAATACCGGTTGCAAGGTTGGGTGCAACCGGTATACTAGACATGTTCCGGCATTAATCGCACGCCTTCGGGCACCGGTACGGAATCAACATACCATGATTTTGGAAGGCGTGCGATTGGCTGACTGCAAACTGTTGCGTTGCGGGCGTGAACGAGACGATACCAGGCAACTCTGCCCTGAATGTGAACAGCGGCTCCTAGCTGACTTGAAATGGTTCACGAAGAACATCGGATTTTTGGAAACCGACAAGATGAACCGCATCAACAAGAATCATGACGCTGATGGTGGCGGGGGAGGATACTCTGATAATCCGCCATTGCGAGAGCAAGTGTTCGACCTGCTGTATGAGGGAGACGAACGGGATGATAGCGTGTGGGGCACACTATCCGCGTTCGCTAAATGCTTAGGCGTCGAATACCTGAATCACGATCCGTTGAACGTGTTGGCGCAGCGGATAGCCGTGAAGAAAACCAAGCAAGGCGAACCCGCGTGTCTATGTTCAACGGCAACACCCGTGTACGCGCTTGAAATCCGCATCGCCCGCGACAAATGCCAGCGCCTGTTGAATCAAGGCCATACGGTTAGCTTGGGCAACTGCCCCAACACTGACTGCAACATGCCACTATCGGCTGACGAGACGGCAAAACAAGTCAAATGCCGTGGATGCAGGAACGTTTGGAACATCAACTTTTTGAGGACACTCATGCAAGACAAGATTAAACACAGCACTTACACGGGGACTGCTTCGGACATTAGAAGCAAACTCCAACAGGCTGGATACCTCGTATCCGCGAACACGTTGAAATCATGGGCGCATAGGGGCAAGCTCACCCCGGTACGCAAGGAAGGCAGACACCCAATCTATTGCATCGCGGACGTGTACATGCTGATGCAGCAAACCACTCCAGTGGACGATATTTGGGGACTTGTCGGAAAGGACAACCGGCAATGACCACCACCATCACCTATCACGCGCATCACATGCGCGACGTGATCGAACCAGTCAAACAGTACGGCATGTTCGGAGAGCAATTGAACGCGAAGAAAAAGCTCCACACGCTCACTTTCTACACGGAGGGTTGAATTGAAAATCAACATCGACTGCTCGTTAATCCTCCTACTGTTGTCCGGCATGTTGGCACTCCTGAAAATCGGGGGCCAATTCCCATACTCGTGGATATGGGTGCTCGCACCCATTTGGATACCACTACTCGCATTGGCTGGTATCGTAATCATTCTCATAATCGCCTGGCTAATCCGTGTCATCGGCGTGCTCATTCTCGAAAAGTTCGGAGACTAAATTGCAGATCAGCGGTAAGACAAACAATATTGGCTACGCTCACGCGAACGATGGTGGAGCAGACCTACGTTCCAACGAGGACACGATCATCTGCGCGGGTAGTCAAACAACTCGTACACACAGGCGTATACATGGCTATTCCAGCTGGATACGTCGGCCTAATCTGCCCACGCTCAGGCTTGGCGTTGAAATCAGTGGAAAGTGAGCGCGTCATGCGAATCTACCTAGTAACTGCGAACGCACAGGATCACAACGAATACATCGAGTACCGGGATCAACCATATAATCCCGATTCGTTCACTGACGCCCCAATGCACATGGGCGAAACATCATACACCGCAGGATTTGTAAGTATCATGGGCGTTTACACGACACGCGAACAAGCGGAGACACGCGTAACCAAGCTTGCCCGCGAGAAATTCCCGGACTTGCGAATCATCGAGATTGAAACGGACTCGGACTGTTGGCAGTTCATTGGGGGAGGTTGGCTCTGGTGAGCAAGCAGACAATCATCACAGCGGACCATCTGAACGCCACGCACTTAGGCGAGAAGATAATCATTTTAGACAATTGCGAAATCGTCATGTCAGGAAAACTCAAGGAGTTAAGAGCGACGCAATACTCCATGCCGGTGTACAGCAACGATATCGAAGCCGTGCCCGACGGCTATGGGAACATCACCATTGCCCCGAAACTGAATTACGAAACTGTCACCGACATCATCATGCACCTGTCGAATCAGCTCAATGACGATATCAAGGCGACCGTTCATGGTGACACGGAACTGGTAATCGAAGTCAACGGAAAGTAGGGGAGTATGACGGAAAACACCACTGGAAAATCAACGAACGAACTGCTGATGCGCGTGTTGCAAGTCGAATCACCGGAACTGTTCGACGGAGGCGACTATCAGCCGGTACGAGTAGTCGGCTACGATTATTCGCCATTCTGCGAAGCAGTCTGCGAAACCTGTGGCGATGACCCCGAAATGCTGACCATCGCATTCGAGACGAAAAGCGGCGAACGTTACAGCGAATACTACGACTATTTTGGACTGCCGAACATTTTAGAAGCATTGGACAAGTGGGATAAGCAGTACGGGAAGGTGGTAGAGAACCGTGGATGACACTTCAAGCACGAAGAAATTCGTATTTACAAGTGATAGCAAGCCGTCCCCCGACCTCTCGAATTTCAAGCCTTTTGGACACATTGACGAGGACAAACCCAAGTACAGTGCGATCATGATTATCGAGGATGAAGGCGTATACGTTCCCGTGATATACAAGGAATGCCACGTGGACCTCGACATTGATAACCCGACGATTCACCCGCTATCAGGCCCATGCATGGAACCCTGCTGCTACAGTACGCCGGAACTTGCTATAAAAGCCGGGACACGCATCTACAGGAACATGTTGAAGGACAACAAATGAAGTGGTTTACCAGTGACTTGCATTTCGCTCACCCTTTCGTGGCTGCATTACGTGGCTATGCGCTACCCGGATACGCTAAGGATGCATCGATCAAACAACAAGCCGAACATGAGCATAAGCCGCTCAAGAACTGTGTTAACTGGCGGAAGCATGATGCCGACATCATCAGAAGCATCAACACGTATGTTGGCGAGGAAGACGAACTCTACATTCTCGGAGACATCAGTTCCGGTGGTACGTGGAGCGTAGACCAAGCGATAATGCGCATCCAAAACCTGCACGTACCACGCAAGAACAGGCATCTGATTCTCGGCAACCACGAACTGCACAGCTCCACCCGCACGCTGGAAAAGTTGGCAAGCGTGTTCGTGGAAGTCGGAAGAGTCGGCATCACCGAAATCAGAGACGTGTGGGGCAACAATCCACACACGGTATTTTTAAGCCACTACCAATGGCGTGAAGACTTCACGCAAAGCAAACCCCTAGGCGCAGTCTCAACCAATTGGAACGCGCCGGAATTAGCCGAATACGCGATACCACGCATGAACAACACGCTGCTTCTGCATGGACACACGCACGCGCATGACCCGCTTGAGTTCGGCAGGCATCACAATGAGATCAACGTCGGATTAGACGCATGGTGTTTCGAGCCAGTCAACGAAGCCGAATTAGTGGACAACTGGCTACAAACCGCGTTAAGCAACGTCTGAGTGGTCTACAATGGCCCTGTTAACAACAAATGCGTTTAGCGAGTGTTCGCCAAACGTTGGAAACCGGCTTCATCATCCTCGGGATAACGGAACCGCGCTTCGATACCCTGCGATTCAAGGATCGCGGCTATCTCCCTGCTGCGGGCATTGACGATCGCGTAATCGCCTTTGTCCCGTCCGTAACGGTCGTAGTGTTCCTGCGAACGATAGTAGAGCAAGTCAACATGGTCAGGCGGGTTGCCTTGGACTTCCTCAATCCCGTCCACCGCATCCAACGCGGCCTCGACCGCTTCGACATGCTGCGTGAGCATACTTTCCAACCATGCCTGCACGTCTGCCGGTGGTTCCGCCTCGCCAGGCTTCTCCCAACGTTTCACCGTCAACACGGCATTGCCGAAACGGTCGGCAAGCATCTTCTGACTGATGCCGCAGCGTTCCCGTGCCGCGCGAAAAGCGGCCTTCGATCCAAACGTCATCAAACCTCCAGACAATCATGAAAACACGGAAAACGTCGGTTCCAGCATGAAAAACACGCTGGAACCGGCAGAACAACGATTTTCAGCGGAATACGTCACGCCTTGACGCAATCGAACACCAGCAAATCGGAATCATCGGAATCCGTTCCGATCTTGGAGTCAAGACGCCACCCGTTTTCCTCAAGACACCGTTTGATGTCCTCCGTCCAATCATCCGCCTCCACGTCGGACGGGGTGAACTCCAAGTCGTCCACAATCTCCCTATCCTCATGGAAATCGATGAAGTAATCGTAGATGCGGATATGGAACGTCGAATCCACGTCAAGCGGGTTCCTGAGCACCGCATTGTTCGGCTCCATCACGTCGATGTAGGCGTTGTGGGCTTCGATGCGCTCGGTCCATCCGCTGATGGTTTCAGGATCGTTCAGGTCGATGAACCAGTCCATGAGCTGCTCGGTGGTCAACGTGTCTGAGTAAGCCGAAAGCTCTTCGTACGGCTTGTCGTAATCGGATTGCGTGGACTCCTCGTCAGCGACGAGCCGCTCATACTTGGCACGGAGCCGTTCGGACGGGATGCAAAGCCATGCGTCTTCGGTTTCGCCGTCCTTGTCGAGCTGGCAATCATAGACGCGCAGTAGGAACAGACGGTTTCGCCTCGCAGATATGCGGTTCCGCGCTCAACGCCCACACCGCGCGCAGCAGATCGCCGAACCATCGGAAACCGCCGACATGCTCATTGAAAATGCCGTTGGCGAATCTGATGACCGGCAGTGAGAATGATTTCGCGTCGCATTCCTTCAGAGCGCATGGATGGTCCGTGAATCCCATCAATTCGATATCGCCGTTGCCGTCGCATTGCCAGAAGAGCGCCGACACATGGGCGTCTCCGACCTTCCTTCCCGTCGCGTCGTCGGTCACGGGGAATCTGACCATTTGGACATCCCCGTCGAAGAAGATAAGCCCGCTTTGCGCCGGCGCTTCCGATTTCGGGAAATCACCTGCCCGGACGGTATCTTCCGCCAGCGCCGTCATGTCCCGGCTGATCCACCAAAGCTGCGCGACGGCGAGATTATCAGCGAAATTCCAAGCCGCTTCCATGCTCCGCTCGTATTGCGAGTGCGCAGCCATCTCCTCCTTTAATGCGACCCGCTCGTATTCCGCGAGTTTGTCGCGGATCAGCGGAAGGTGCGATGGGATGAGGCGAAGCCGTCTGTTCCTACTGCGCGTCATGTCAGTCAGCCTCCCCAAGACGGTCGAAAACCTTGTCATACGCTTTCGTCACGCATTCCAAACCCATGCGATAGACGCTCACGCGATCATGGTCAGACTCCGCCATGCGGCGCTGCCAATCATGCGGGAACGCCACGCTCAACAACGTCTCCCGCACGTCCGGTTTGACAACCTCGATTTTCTGCGGGAACATCGCATCAAAAGTGAGGACACACAAGGCGTAAGCCACCTGCAACGTTCGGTCAGACACGTAGCGGAAAGACTGTTCCGCCACGCGGTCAATCTCTTCCATAGACCACGGAACGGTAGCCGCCAACTTCGCGTACTCTTCCGCATCCTCATAATCCAAGCCGCCATTCATCGAATTGTCCTGAACCGTATCCACCAGGTATTCGTACAGTTCACCGATGATGCCCGCCGTGGAATGGACGAACACAGGCTCAAAATCAATAAAATAACTGCCGAACCACAGGCCGCAGACATGACCCACATAGCCGGTAAGCTCACGCGGCAGCATATTCACGTCAATCATCACAACACCTCGATTTCGTCATTAAGACCCATGAACTCCTGAGTGGTGAACCCGCCATCCTTGACAACGCAGTACAGCCAACCCTGGAATCCACACAAGCGCGCATCACGCATCCCACGAATCAAGTCACGCAGCCACGCGCACACAAGATACGTTTTCGACACGGGACGCCAATAACGCTTACGCTCGACCACATCAAAATGGTCATATGCATACATTTGCTGACCAACATGAAAATCAGCCCACAATTTCAACGTTTCCATGACACTCACGCCTCCCTCGAATCAACGTCACCGAACAGTTCATAACGCAACTGCGCATCAGCATCGAACATCGCCTTGTACGCATCACCAAGAGACTCATAGAAGACGCCATCCACACGCCAGCCGTCGTAGCCCTTGGAATCCAACGAACGGAACTCTCTCAGCGCACCAAGCATCATCTTGCGCATCAATCGATAATCCGGCACGCTCTTATGAAAATTACCGTCGAACCGGTCAGCAGCAACGTAAGCGTCACGCGCTTTAGTCGTATCGAATGGGACAACAGTACCAATCGGCTCATGGTCGAAATTGAAAGTGTTGACACCGTAAGGCCAATAAACAGCGTAATAATGACGGGACATGATAGAATCTCCTTGCAAATGGTTTGGTTGAGTTAATTACTGTTTGCAATGGCCGGACGATATTCCTAGTACCGTCCGGCCAAACTTTTCAGAACAGGCAATCCATATGACGCGGATCAGGCAGATTGTCGGCAGCGGCGTTGATAACCGTGCTGAGATACGCGGTCAACAATGCGGGACGCTTGCCGATTTCCCTCAACACGGTTTGAATATTCGAGTCGATGGACGAATAGCCGGTAGCATCCAAAGCGGCCTTGACCTGCTGTGCTGTGATGACGACACGTGACATTTCAGGCCACCTCGACAATCTCATGCTGAGAGAGGTACGCGGCCACGGACTCTTCCAACGTTTGGTCACTGCCACGCTGGTAATAGTCACGGTACGCAACCACGCCACTCTTACCGTCGAACGCGACATATGCGACGCGACGGCCCTTGGAATCACGGAAGCCACGCGGCTTATGCACATATCCACCAAACACGTCAGCCAACTCCTTGACCGACTTGCCACCTGGAATCGTGACCACGCGCGCTTTGACGCCATGCTGCGCAATCACCTTCGGCGTATCCTTGGACGGAATCGGCGGCACTTCAGGAATCTCAACCGTATCCGGTTCAGGCTCAACCGACTGCGGTTCAGGGGCGACAACCGGCAAATCATCGTAAGTCTCGCACATCTCAGGATGGTCACACTCGGCCGGGGTGAGGAATGAAATGTCACGTGACACAACCATGCCGCCATGCTCATAAGACAATTCCCAACCATGCTCACGGTCGGCGTCCGACAGGCTCACGCCATGCGCCGTATAATCCCCACAATCAGAGGAAACCATGCAATCGCCACGTTCCACGATCAACGGCACGTCACCGATCTCACTCACGGCCTGAGCGTAATCAGCCCCGTTAGGGTCAAGCCACGTGCCACCGTCAGCACGATACGCGGCAGCTACACCACGCACCGCCTGAGCATTCTTCACGCCCGGAATCATACGCCATGATTCAACGCCATCCTTCATCTCGAAACGCCACACGCTTGGGCTATTGACGGAATCGAAAAACATGAAGACACTGCTGGAATTGACGGCCCACAGACCGTTAACCTTGTTCGACATTTTAAAACTCCCTTGTATGAAAACTTGATTATTTGATGGGCCGTTTACCGCACGGCCCTGAGCGGTTTCACCATTCCAAAACCTTGCTACCGTCAACCAAAACGTATGACGTGCCGGATTGATTGCCGTCAACGCTTCCACGCCACTCGCAGATACGCTCGTAGCCGTCCGAAGTGCTGCCGTCCTCCATGCCGCACTGCGGAATGTTGGACAACTCACGGTAGCTCGCTAGGTCGGCTTGGCTGTAATCCTTCGTGGCATACGTTTCAAGCCACCACGTCCACTGCTGTTCAGGCGTGCCATGCGGATCGGCAACAGGCTGGTCACTCAACGCCGGGGAACAGGCCACGCCGAAAGCCAACAGGCCAAACAGGACGGCAACAAGCAGAGTAATCTTCTTACGCATTTTTAAAACACCTCGATTGTGTAAAAAGGATTGATAGCGCCCGACAGGGCAAGAACGGGCGTGATTGATAGGCTCACGCCCGAAAGCCTGGAATAAGTCAGCGCATACGCTTGCGGTTAGGACAATTGGGATATTCGATAGCCCGACACTGTAGGGCTTCTTCCATCTCCAAACGACGCGCATTGCTGCACAGAAACCGCGCCTCATCACTGGCACGGCACATCTCACGCCACAGCGCATCCGCCCGCTTCACGTCGGCACAATCGCTCTCGGCAACGAAACAGCGGATAGCGATCTCACGGTAACGCTCGGCCTCATCCCGCAGCTTGCGGGAATCGGGCGTCACAGGAAAACCGTAGTACGGGTAACGTTGATCGATGGGGCACTTCTCACACATGACTTGCCCCTCAGTGTTCCCGCGCGTACCGGCTGATAACACGCTCCGCCTGGCTGAGGGCACGCGCCTGCAAGTCAAGCAGAGGCTCGCCACGGAACGCCATGCTTGCATCATGCCCGTCTGCCATGTACCGGCGCATTTCGGACGGGGTGAAGAACCTGGCGGCGATATCCACGTTGTACACGAGAGCGCACCCGCCGTAACTGTATTCCCGCCAATTGTCCGCGCCGTTCAACAACAGCGCGCGACGCGATCCGAAGCGATCGGGAAGAACCGTTTCGGGCATGTCGAGCGAATCAAGCACGGCCAGCGCGGTTTCCTTCACGCCCTGGTCCCACTTGCTGCGGGGCTTAAACTCGGCTTCGATGTTCTTGTAAGTCTCATCGATCGAATACATTTTGATACTCCTATCTAGCGGCCCTGCTAGACTTAGAGCCGCTTGGTTAATTGATTGGTTACATTTACTGAGCAATTGGGGCCATGTGTTGGTAGCGCATGGCCCCCACTCATTCGTGGGCTAGACGTGCCATAAAGACTACGCTAGCCCTGGCGGATTCAATCAATCCGCCGAAGACTTAGAATCAGAATCAAGCAATTTGCGCGGATTAGCGATCTTGAGAGCATCGCACAATCGCAGTGCAGTATCAAGCGACACCGCACGAACATTGCGTTTACCTGTCTCAATCTGCGCAATCTCGACATGATGCACGCCACTACGTTGCGCTAACTCACGTTGCGTTAGACCGCGCTTCATCCTTAATTCTTTCAAACTCATGGCCCTTACTCCTAACTTGGATTAAGGCCATCGTAGACCACTCAGACAGTGCGAGACAATTCCATGCCGGCAATCGCACCACGTTAGCGACTCGACGACGGTTCGGCCTTGCGTGATGTGAGGGTGCATCATGCCTAGTCGCAATCCGTCGCGTCTTCGTCGCGTCCACTCTTCAATTATCAATCATCCATGCCGCGCCCGTTAGGGGGGCTTCGTGTCACCGTCCTTGCGGTGGTGGTCTCCGTGGTGGTGGCCTCTCGTTCATCTCTGTTCCTTTCGTTGTCGTTTGCTTGATGGCTCCCACTATATACGCTATCCAGGCAGATAGCAAATCGAGACAACGCAGACACCACATAAACCGTTGCAAACACTAGCATCCATCGGCGTGTCGCAACCACACGACGGCGACACCACGGCCACAGGCACGACGGCCATGCACGACGGCCACAGGCACGGCACGGCCACGATCATGCACACATGCAATTGTGCAAACAAAGGAACGTGCCCGCCTGATAGCACACGACACGCAATCCGTCAATCGAACAAACATTCCACCGTTGCAACATACAACAAACCCCCGGTGGGGGAGCCTCCCCCCGGCCCAAAAAACCGGGGCCGCTGGCTCTCTAGTGCTGACGCTGAATGCTCGCTGGAACATTTTTGGATTACCCGTTACTTACGAAGTCTTCACATATTTAGTGGTTGCAACCGTTTCTGCACCCTACATATTGTGTATAATGTTCCTTGGATTGATGTTGATGGTGGTAGAGCGCAGCTCGGGTCCGCATCGATATCTGGCTGCTATCACTCATTGCGCGTAGCGTGAGTATCCTAGGTGTGATGCAGTCAGCAGTGGAATCCGACCAGTCTATCCCGGACGTGGCTTACATGGACTCGTACCTATTATTTTGGGCTGGTCTGCAATCCTGTTGGCACAGCCTTTTGGTTGCCGGGTTCGATTCCCGGGGTTTGCTCTAGGTTTCATGGGGTAGCTGCCTATGAGATCGATGGCATTGCTCGAATATCTCCGCTGGAACATGTGGGGGATAAGAGGCTCCCTGCCTTAATCAGGTGGTTGATGACCGAAGGGGAGGCACGGACAAACGGGTGCATAGATGTTTCACGTTCCTTGCCGTTGGTGGTAAAAGCCAGTCCACCATGCCGCTGTCATGCCAACTTGGACAATAACTAAGTTGGGTTTGGAATGTTGGCAGAGCGGTTTAATGCAACTGTCCCGAAAGCAGTCGCACTGTGAAGTGCCGGAGGTTCGAATCCTTCACATTCCGCGTTGGGGAAGTAGTACTACCCCCGAGGGCAAGCGCCTACCGCTGGTGTTGGCTTGTCTGGAGATGAAAGCGGCGGACGCTTCCGTTAACGGCGACTTGGTGAGGATGGTCATGCTTCATGGGTGTGACCATCCACATATGGCATTGGTGCAACTGGTAGCATGGCGGTCTCCAAAACCGTTGATGTTGGTTCGAGTCCAACATGCTGTGCTCAGCCTACCCACATGTTGTGGGAGAGGTCTTCGGAGCCGTCCATTGTGGCGGCTCTAGTTTTAGCTGACCCGCCTAGTTTGCGGGAACAGTCTCCTGAGTCGCTGTGGCGGCTCTTGCATTTTGGATGCTTGGCAGAGTGGCTGATTGCACCACCTCGCTAAGGTGGCAATCCCGAGAGGGGTTCGGGGGTTCGACTCCCTCAGCATCCGCACGCCGTGGCTGGCGGTAAAAAGCCATTGTGATGATGCCATTGGTTCCTTATGGCTCTCTGGGGGTTGAACGAGCGTCCCATGCTCCTGTTGTGGGTGGAGTGTGGGACGCTTGTTCTTTTGCTTTGGTGGCGGAATGGTAGACGCGGCGCACTCAAAATGCGCTACCTGTAGGGTGTGAGGGTTCGACTCCCTCCCGGAGCACTTGGGTTGGTTGATCTGAGAACTTTTCCTGCTGGGATGTTTCCCCTTTGGCGTGTTTTCCTGCTCAGCACCGGCCAACCCTGTTTTTGTGGAGGCATTGTGGCGTGGTCTAGTTCTCATCGTGATGAACGGTTCAATCCTGATTGGCCGCGTGTCCGTGCGATGATTCTTGAACGGGATGGGCATAGGTGCCAGTGGCCGGTCAAGGATGATTACGGGAATGTTCGCCTGTGTGGCCGGTATGGGAATGAGGTTGACCATAAGGTTCGTAATCCCGTCCATGATGATGATCGTCCTGAGAATTTGTGGGTGTTGTGTCGTTGGCATCATCAGCGGAAGACCGAGGGTGAGTCTGCTGAGGTTCGTCGTGCGAAGGGTAGGAGTCGGAGGGAGAAGCGTTGGTATTCTCACCCGGCTTTCAGGTGAATGAGTTCATGTGCGCGGTTGCCGGTTGCGCTAATCCGGTGTGTGCGAAGGGATTGTGTCGTTCGCATTACGACCGTGACCGCTATTCGGGGTCTCCGTTGAAGCCGTTGCGTCAGCGCATGTGTCCTCAATGCCATACGTGGTTTGATCCGAAGCGTTCCGACCAGTTGTTTTGTTCTGGGCGTTGCCGTGTGGCGTATAAGCGTGCTCGTGATGATGATAAGTCGTTGCCGGTGAAGCCTGAAACGACTATGTATGTGCGTCCGGTTGACGTGTCCGAGCTTGAGTCCGAGCTTGTTGTTGAGTCTTTTACTGATTCTCAGGTGGTTGAGAAGTGTGGCGGCTTGTGCGCGAAATGCCATGAGCCGGTTGATGTTGGTTCGAGTGGTGCCGATGGTGCCGCTTTCGTGTGGAAGGTTCCGTTGGAGAAGTCGCATAGTGCGACTTTGGCGAATCGTCTGCTGGTTCACAAGCGTTGCGAGGGTGGAACGTCCTAGCTTCGCGTATTGCCTGAAACGGGCGGATTGTGAGGCTGGCTGTGGCTGGTAATGGTCGTGGTGCGCAGAAGTCGAAGAATCCGATTCTTCGTGCGCCTGATAGTCCGATGGGTTTGGAGTTTCCTGCTGTTCGTCCTGATGGGCAGGAGTGGCTTGAACGGACGAAGAAGTGGTATGAGTCGCTTCGTGTCAGTCCGTTGGCTCAGCGTATGGGTGTTGAGGCCGACTGGTACGCGGTTCAGGATTTGGCGTTGTTGAAGGATGATTTCTGGCGTCCGAAGACTAAGGGCCGTTGGATGTTGGCTTCCGAGATTCGTCAGCGTGAGGCCACGTTGGGCATTACACCCGAAGCTCGTGTGAGGTTGAAGTTCGATGCTCCGCAGCCTGACGATATGAAGGCTTCCGCGTATGAGGGCGATACTGAGGGTGCTCGTAACGTTCAACGGAACAGGCAGCGTGCTTCCGCATTGGGTTTGCGTGTCATTGATGGTGGTGCCTGATGCATACGCGCATTCCCGAATTGCATGGCGAGGATTTGACTCGTTCGATGGGAATGTTCGCGGTTTGGTGGATTGAGACTTTCTTCCGTGTTGGTCGTGGTGGCGGTGTTGGCTTGCCTGAGGCGTTCGACATGGACGAGTACGTGTTCATGCTTCACGCTTATGCGTTGACCGAGTGGGGTACCCGCCGGTTCAATCGTGTGTTTTATTCGCGTGCGAAGGGTAAGAACAAGTCCGGTAAGGCCGCTGGCATTTGCGCGTTCGAGGGTTTGGCTCCTTGCAGGTTCGATCATTGGGCGGAAGAGGGGGAGACTTACGAGTTTCTGGGCGAGGTCTACCCGTATGCGAAGGGTGAGCCTGTTGGACGTATGGTGCAGATGCCGCAGATTCTCTGCTTGGCTACCGCCGAAGGTCAGACTGGTAACATTTTCGATTCGATTTACTACAACTGCGATCAAGGCCCTTTAAGCCAGTTGAAGGGTGTCGGCCTTGATGTTGGCCGTACTCGTATCGGCTTGCCGGAGGGTGGGGAGATTGTTCCCACCACGAGTGGTGCCGCGTCCAAGGATGGCGGTTTGGAAACGTTCGCCGCTTGTGATGAAACCCACTTGTACAACACGAACAAGCTTCGCAACATGTACAAGACCGTTCAACGTAACCTCGGCAAACGTAAAGGTGATGCAGACCCGTGGATTCTTGAAACGTCCACCATGTACAAGCCAGGCGAAGAGTCCATCGCTGAAACATCGTACAAGTATGCGTGGGATACCGCTTCGGGCAAAATCAAGCATCGTAGCGGCATCTACTTCGACCATGTGTATGCGAACATCGACTTGGATGATTTCGCTGACGAGAAGAAGGTTCTCCGCGCCTTGCAGGTCGCGTATGGTGCGAGTGCGAAGAGTTCGGACGGTAAGGATCATCTGATATTGCCCGATGGTCGTATGACCGTGTTGAATGCTGATGGTGTTGACCCCGAGGGGCACACGTATTGGGATGGTGAGCTTGGCCCGGCGAAGGATGGTTGGATTGACCTGAATGGTCAGATGGATCAGATTTACCAGCCTGATTCAGACCCTGCGGATTCGATGCGCTACTATTTCAACACTTTGTCGAGCGTGCATGATGCTTGGCTTACGGAGTCCGACATTCAATCCCACATGCTGTATCGGGATGAAATGCACACCGCGTTCAATTCGATTCGTTTGGATGGCGCGTGGCAACGGTTCGTGACGAAACGTGAGCCTATCACGTTGGGGTTCGATGGTTCCGTGTCGGATGATTCGACGGCACTTGTGGGTTGCCGCGTGTCCGATGGCATGTTGTTCCTTATCAAGTTGGAGTCCGCTCCTGATGGGCCCGAGAAGGCCACTTGGCGTGTGAACCGTGATGCGTTCGACGGCATGGCCCGTTGGATGATGGACAACTACAATGTGGTCGGCTTCTTCGCTGATGTCGCGTATTTCGAGCAGATGATTGGCGGTTGGGAGAAGGATTACGGGAAGAAGTTGAAGGTCGGTCCGCGTAAGAGCGGCGACAAGATCAAGTTCTGGACTAACAACTGGTATAAGGACATGCAGGTCGCGTTGGATAACGCGCATACAGCGTTCCGTTACCCGTATACGGAGCCGGATAAGAAAAGCAAACCGGTCAAGGATGATATCGCGTTGCTTGCTGATCCGCGGTTGGTGAATCATTTCCGTAATGCGCGTAGGCGTGAGACCCGTACTGGGTATGCGATTTATAAGGAGTCTCCTAATTCGCCGGACAAGATTGATGCGTGCATGGCTGGCCTGTTGGCTTATACGGCTCGTGGAAAGTATTTGGAGTTGGCTGACGAGAAGCGACGTTACGCGCCGTCGAGAATCTACTGATGGAAGAGGTGCCCTGTGGCAGAGTTGCAGCTAATCATTGATGGGGCATCCATTGATGATGATGATGCTTACGTGATTACGTCGTTGGCGCAGGAGTGGGGTTCCCGTCTCTTGGATATTGCCGAGTTGAAGTTGTTCAAGGATGGCAAGGAGATGGTGGACAAGAGCAGTGTTCCGCAGGGTGTTGACCCGAACGCGGCTCCCGTTTACAAACTGATGCGCCAGTTGGGTGTCGTGAATCTCGCACGTCGTATCAGCGAGAGTGTGACCGACCGGCAGCAACCTAATGGTTTCCGTAAGGTTGAGGATTCCTCGTTGAAGGATACCGATGCCGACCAGATGGCCAAGCAGTGTGGCATGTCGTTCATTCTCCGCCGTCATCTACTACCTGACAAGGGCGATTACGGGTGTTCGTTCGCTCTCGTTGGAGAAGGGCAGGGAAACCGTTATATCAAGGCGTTGAGTCCTTGGGAAGCGTGGATGTCCAACAATGACGATGCGGCGATCATGTATTCGCATGATGACAAGCATGGTGTCGAGACTCTTACCTTGTTCCGTATCGAACGTGACGATGACGGGTTCTCCAAGCGTGTGTATTCGCGTGTGGCGTACAGAGAATCCGAACGTACTGTAGTCAATCCTTCCGATGATGGGGACCTTGCCGTTTTCATCAATCAAGGCAAGGCGTGGAGTCCTGGCACGAACTGGAAGTGGGATGATAGTAAGGGCGACGAATACGATTACGCTCTGGACTGTGACTCATTGCCTATAGTCCGGCTGAGCACGGTTGACGGTCAAGGCTTATTCGAGCCGTATCTTCCGATGTTGAAGCGTATCGACCGTGAGGTGTTCGACCGCCTGTGCATCACGATGATGCAGGCGTTCCGTCAGCGTGCGATCAAGGGTACTGTTCCGACCACGTATACCGAGGAGGATCATGAAGTCATCGACGGTGAGAAACAGGCCGGTGATCCGATTGATTTGGCGTCCACGTTCGCGGTTGGCCCGGCTGCGTTGTGGAAACTTCCTGATGGTGTTGATATTTGGGAGTCGCAGACCACCGATACCGGTGGTTTGCAGAACATCATCGTTTCCGACGTGAAGCAGCTTGCCGCAGTGTCCGGCATTCCGTTGGACATTCTTTCGCCTGACGTGCAGGGTTCCGCGAATGGTGCGGAGTTGAAGCGTGAGACGTTGAAGTTCAAGGTTCAGACCATGAACGATCTTGACGCTGAGCCTATTGTCCGTATGATTCGTATGGCTTTGGCGTTGGACGGGTCTAAGGCTTCGCAGAGCGAGTTCGAGATGGTGTGGAAGCCGATGGATACGACCAGTTCGCTTGAGCAGGCTCAGGCTTGCCAACTGTTGTATCAGAGCGGCCTGTTGGCTCGTAGGACGATTCTCACGCACAAGATGGGTTATACGGCTCAGGATGTTGCCGAGGATGATATGAACCGTCTTGCCGACCAGTTCAATGTTTCCGGCCAGTCGGATAAGGGTACTGCGAAGCTTGTTGCCGCAGTGGAACCGGCTACGGGTTGGGATGATGAAACCCAGTCCGCTGTGGATGGCTTGCCTAATGTTGATGTCGAGCTTGTCAATGAAGGCGAGATTGAGTCCTGATGTCTGGGAAAACGCTTGAATCGTTGTCCGACACGCTTGAACAGGCTCGTGCCGCTTTGGTGAACCAGTATGTGAGTCAGGCGCACAGGATGTGGGATATGCTGACTCCCGCTGACTGGTGGAATGATGGCGTGACGTTTGCCGTCGCGGCTCGCATGGCGTTGTTGGAGATGGCGTTGATTCAGCAGGTGCGCCGGTTGGGTGTTTCCTATGCGGATGAGACGTTGAGGCTTGTCGGCGTCAATCCGAAGGGTGATGTGCCGAATCTCGTGTTTCCGCGTGACAATACCGACCCGTGGCTTGTGGCCCAGCGTCCGGCTGACTCGTATCGTTCCGCCGCTGTCAAGTCTCCTGCGATTCGCCCGCAGTCTTGGCCTGATAAGACCGATGAATTGTTCAGTGAGGTTGACAAGTGGCTTGAACAGGCGTTCAACCGGTTGCAGACCACTGTTGACGAGGACGTGTCCAGAGCGCAGACGAGCGCCACGCTTGACAAGTATCGGCGTAGCAAGGTTTTGGAATACCGCAGGGTGTTGCATCCTGAACTATCCAAGACCGGCTCGTGCGGCTTGTGCGTCGTGGCTGCTGACCGCTGGTATTCGACTGCCGACCTACTGCCGTTGCACGCTAACTGCCATTGCGGTGTCGCACCGGCTGGCAGCGACTATGACCCCGGATTCCAGTTGAATCAGAAGGATTTGAAACGACTGTACGACGAGGCCGGTGGCACTACCGCGTCCGCGTTGAAGCAGGTGAAAGTCAAGACGATCACTCATGGAGAGCTTGGCCCCGTGCTTCTCGCTGAGGATGCTGAGGATACGCCTGATCCGGTTCCGTCGAAGGATTCGGACGCTTGGCATACGCCTGACCGTCAGTCCACGTTGACTCAATGCCGTCGCATGGAGAATCGGGCAATCGAGTTCAACCGGCGCTACAAGGAAGTGCAGAAGGCCGGTAAGCCGGCGACTTTCCGCTATGAGGGGAGAACGTTCACGTTCAAACCTTCCAAGAATTTGAAACAGGCTATGGCATGGCAGAAGACCATGCTCAACCAGATGCGGTCGATGCTTGGCGAGGCCGCGTAACACTATTGAAAGGATTCAAGCCTAATGGCTGATGAAAATACCAATACCGCTGAAACGGCGGCATCTACGAATGCGCCTGAAACGGGCGTGAACGCGCAGCCGAAGGACACTGCCACTTCTCCTGTAGCCGCCAATACGGCGTCTCAAAAGAATGGTGCGGATGACCTTTCCGAGAAGTTGGGCATGTGGAAGCATCAGGCCCGTGAGAACGAGCAGAAGATGTATGAGAATCGTGATCGCGCCAATGCCGCCGAAGCAAAGCTTGCCGACACGGAAGGCCGTCTCGCTGACGCTGAGGTTCGTATCGCCAGGCTGACCGCGCAGAAGCAGCATCCTGAGATTACGGACGAGGCTTTCGATGCCTTGTGCAAGGAAACCGACCCTGACGAGATCATCAAATGGGCCGATTCGTATGTTCAGTTCATGCCGAGCAAACCTGAAACGGGTGGGCATGATTCCGCCGATGATTCCTCGCGTAACACGGGGAAACAGGCTATGAAAACCGCTTTGTCCAATTCCGCGCCGCATGTTCACGCTCCCGCTCAGGGTGACGCGAAGAGTGGCTACGAGTTTGGGCTTAAGCATTCGTTGATTAATTCCAAGAAGGAGTAAACCTATGGTAAACGCTATGGTTCATCCTGAGAACTTTACCGCGCCCCAAGATAAGCAGAAGTGGCTGCTGAACCGTATTACTGACGGTGTTAAGAAGGTCACTCTTGACTTGTCCACGTTCGTTGGCGGTGCAAACGAGTCCAAGTATTTCGCGTCCATCGACGATGAGAACACTGTCGCATACCTGTATTCCGGCATTCCGCTGGCTCGTATCAATAACACTAATAATTTTGGGCCGTATGATCCGACTGCAAAAGATGGCCGTCAGAATAAGGTTGCCGGTTTCCTTGAGTCTCAGGTCAAGGTCGAGTTCACCCGCAAGGGTTTGAAGGAACAGTATGTTGATTCCGGCTTGCGTTACATGGCCGTGATCGACAAGGGTGAACTGCCGGTGGCTATCAACGGCGCGAAGGTTGATGGGCTGATTCTGTCCTATGACGTCAGTGCCGGTTCCGATGTCGAACTGCTGTCCACTGTGACCGCATCCGGTTCCTATACTCTCCCCGCCGCATCCGCCAGTGCTCTTGGCGGCGTGAAGAAAATCGCCACTCCGTCCGAGGACACTGTGTCCGCTTTGAAGAGCGCTTTGAAGAGCGCCGGTATTTTCGGCTGACGGCCGTTTTAAACAATTATTTTCCAACCCGCCCATTGTGGCGGGTTTTCTTATATAGGAAGGCTTTTCTATGGCTCTGGTAAACAAGGATTTCATTACCCCTGCCGAAGCGTCCGGCATCGTGCTTGGCGCTTATCAGGGTGCCACTTCCGCTTTGCCGTTCGGTCAGATTCTGGCTGACATGAACAATCCGACTGGTGTCAACGTCAGCTGGGTTCCGAACCAGCCGCGTTTTGAGGTGGACACTATTGAGTACTCCGCATATGATGCCGAGGCGCCGTACGATGAGACTCACGCTGGCGGTAAGAAGATGTATACGGAGATGCTGCCGTTGCGTAAGCGTCACCGTGTGTCCGAAGAGGATATCGTAAAGGGTGTCGCTTCTTCGAGCTTCACCATCGACCCGGAAGTGAATGGTGTGGTTGCCACTCCTACCGCCGCTGATAATCTGCGTGAGGCGTTCGTGCGTCTTGGCAAGGAATTGGCGTTTACTTTGGAGATGTACCGTGTCGAAGCTACCGTTGACGCGAAGATTTCCCCGAAGTCTGGTTCCGCTTTCGATAATGAGTGGGATTACGCGCGTGATTCGTCTTTGACCATCAACAAGTCCACTGGTCAGACTTGGGCTGATGGCGGCGATCCGGTCCAGGACTTGCGTGACTGGGCCGACAAGATTGATGCCGTCGAAGGTGACGCTCCGAGCATCATGCTCACCACCAAGAAGGTGTGGCGTGCGTTGGCTAAGAACGCCGCGATGATTAAGTACTATTATCCGACCACCGCTAAGGCTTCACTGCCGAACCTGTTGAAAGATGACGAACTCAAGTATGTGCTCGTGCAGATGACCGACATTCGAGACGTAATCATCGTTGACGACATGTACAAGGATTACGCGCGTCAGATGAAGATTGAACTGCCGGGCAAGGTCAAGTCGTTCTTCCCTGAGAACACCGTGCTGTTGATTCCGGCGTTGGGTGACACGTCCATGGGCTACACCGCTTTTGGTCCGACCGCTCAAGCCAAGGAGAAGGCCGTGTATGGCATTACTCGTGAATATGATGCCGGTCCGGTCGGTGTCGTGCTGGATTCCACCGGCACCAATCCGGGCTATGAGGCGCTTGTGAACGCTTCCGCCCTGCCTGTGCTGGTCAAGTCCAACAGCACTTTGAAGGCAACTGTTCTGACCGCATGATTTAGGAGGCGCGTATGAGCACGTCAATCATCGACAACATCGACTGGTTGAAGTATATGCGCGTCTACGGTTCCGCCGACGCGGATTCATTTGAAGAGCATTTCGACACTGATTGGATTTCCGCTCAATGCCGAAAGGCCGCTCTCATCTGTTTGAGCGAATGCCCGATTGTCCGGACACGCTTGAAGAAGGGGCGCCTCTCTGAAAGTGATTTCGCGTCGGTCGTATGCGAAATGGTGTTGCGCGTAGTACGTTTCAACCGGTTCAAAACCGAAGCGAACGGTTCTTACTCGTACACGGAGCATGATCCGCAGCAGAATCAGCCTGGCTATGATCCAAGTCCCCGGCTGTTCTTGTCGAAAGCTGAGAAATCGATTCTGAATGGTTTCGCTGAATCCGCTGGCACGATGTCACACATCAGTCTTGGTTTCGACCCCGGTTATGGAGGTTGATGATGGCGTTTCTGTTTGACGATGATACGAATGAACGCCATTACCTCTACGAGGATGACCAAACCGATTACGGTGGTCAGAAACAGCTGTTCGACACGGATTATGTCGTTGTGATTCCTCGCAAGCATGTTCAGGACGCGCACGGCGGCCAGTATGTGCAGACTGGCGATCCCGTGAAGGTCATCTGCTGTGTTGAGGGGCGTGCGCAACAGGCTGGCATGTTCTCTATTTCTGGAGCTGAGGATAAGACGCCATCTTCGGATAACCCCGGCGGTTTGGAAGAGGTCACTCCTTTGCAGATTATTGCGAGGGAATGGCCCGGCGACATTTATTCCCGGATCTGGTATAAGGGCGATTATTACGATGCTGACGGCGCTCCTACGTGGCGTGGGAGTGGTTCTCGTTTCTCCCGGCATTGGGAGGTTCGTGCACGTCGTGTTGTTATTGGCGATTATCTTGATGGCGGCATTTCCGAGCCTGAATGGGTGAAGGAGGTGGGTGGCGTTGGGAAGGGTCACGGTTCGACGTAGCGTCGCTACCGATATTGCGAAGATGTATGGGCCGGAACTTACACGCCGCGCCGCCATGCATAGCGTGTCTGCCGTCCGCGCGAAGGCGAATGAGGCCGCTACGCATTCAAGCGTTGCGGATAGGATCGAGGTTTCCGTGCGCAAAGTCGGCTGGCATCATCAGATTGTCATGTCCGTCATGGGCCGTGATGGCACGCAGGTCGCTCCGCATTTGGAGTTCGGCTATTTCAACCGGTGGCTTGAGCACAAGTATGGGCCTCGTGATCCGAGAGCGCGTATTCCGGGAAAACATATCATGTTTGATTCGTTGAGTCGGGTGAGATTGTGACGGATAACATTTTTCAGCGTCTTGCCATTGATGTTCGTGAGTCGATTGATGCGGAACAGTTGGTTTATGAACTGTTGAATCGGGCGTATCCGTGCGAGGAGTGGCCTGATGTGAAGGTTTGCAGCGAGCTTGACTTGCCTTTGAACGCTTACGGTGAACGTGGACAGGTTCTTCTCTATTATGTTTCCGCTCCCGAACAGTTTGACCGTGGATTGTGGCGTTTCGGCGTGACGTTCACGGTTTTGGCCGCTGACTGTAATAATCCTCACGGTTTTGCACGTCACTTGTATAAGACGGTGCAGGGTTGGCCGTTCGAGGAGTCCACGACAGCTGGAACGGTCGGCACCGTGTCTGTGACGGCGCAGAAGCGGCAGTCTGATTCAAAAGAGAATCAAGGCAAGAACGTCAAGGAGTATGGGCTGTCGGCTGTTGTGACTGCCCGCGATTCGTTCAAGGCTTGACCGGTATCGGTCAAGCCTTTTCTTTTATCAATTTCAAGTAGAAAGGCACCATTATGGCTATTAATGCCGATGGTCTGATTCAGGCGTCTCGCGGTACGTTGTTCACGGCTCCCGCGAAGACCGCTCTTCCAACCAAAGTTTCCTCGTTCTTGTTGAACAGTGGCACTGTTGCCGCCGCTGGCAGCGGTTCCGTCGTGAATTGGGAGAATATCGGCCATACCTCCAACAACAACAAGATCAGCTTCAGCAAGGATGGCGGGGACACCACCACGAAGGACACGTGGCTTGTCGCCGGTGCGAAGAGTTCTACCGAGGCCCCGACCATCACCGTGTCCGGCGCGTCCGTGCAGGGTGATTCGGCCACCATCACGAAGGTCACTGGCGGTTGGGCCGGCGATCAGGGCGGCATCGTCGTGCCGTTGCAGCCCGTGGTGCAGCATCTGGCGTTGTTCGTTCTCGCCTACGATGATTCCGACAAGCTGAGCTTCGGATTGTATCTGCCGGAGACCGATTTCACGTTCGATAACGTCAGTCTCGCCGATGAGGATTTCGCGGAGTTCAGCTTCAACGCTGTCGTGAAATCCACTAGCGTGCTGAAGGCCGGTGCCAATGGTGAGGTTGGCGCGTACCAGATTTTCGCCCCGGAGACGTTCGTGTCAAAATAACCAGCCCGGATTCCAGCGGTAAGAATCCGGGTGATTCCTCCCAGACCGTATCGGGTTTGACCTCGAAGGACTGAGATTTCCCATTGCCCCCGCATGTACCCATCCGTGCGGGGGCAATTCTTTCCAACGATTGGCAGATGGGTTTTTTGATGGGGATTACAGATTATGGCTTCCAAAACTGATAAGAACACTGTTAAGACCGTTCCGGATATTCCTGACACGCTGGCTGAGTTCGTCGAACAGCACGAGGAACTGGCCGGATGCCCCGAGTTCGTTCCGGCTCATGAGTTCTCCGTGGCTCAGACCTGCGATTTCATGGTGGTTGATGCGGTCGCGTCCGAAAGTTATGCCGTGTTCGGCAAGAAGAGTTCCAATGACGTCGATTCAAGTCTCGCCGTTGCGCGGATGGTCGCGGCTGGCGATAGTTTCTTCGAGAAGATCGCCAAGGACGTTGACGTTTACCGCAAGTGGGTTACTGGCCGTAGCCCGGCTGCTCTGGTGCGGGTATTCACGTTGCTCCACATGTTCTATAGCGTGGCTTTGGGAAAATCCGAAGCGTCAAGGACGCCTACCGAAAATGCAGAGTAGAGCTTACGTGTGATTTCCGTAGGTTTTACAATTTGAATCTTCCCGCCGCCATGCATGAGTATGACGGCGGTTTTCTTTTGACCCTTATCGGCGGTCTTGCTGGGTATGACGAATCGTTGTATCGGGAATGGTTGCTGAACCATCCTGATGAGCGTGCCCGCGCCGAGTCCGAGAGTGATTCCGGTTTGAGTTTTCACGGGTTCACTCAGGATACGAGTCTGCTGTTGGGTATTTACAATCAGGTCGGCTTGCTGGTTTCCGGCACATTGCAGTTCAAGGACGGCAAGCATCCTGAGTTCAAACCGATTATGCCCCCTCACGCCGCCGATGGCGTTGATAGGCGTGTTTCCGCCAACTTCGAGTCGATGAAGGCGTTTCTGGGCATGTGATTGAAAAACAGGGGTTCTTATGGTGGAGTATCTCGCCGGTTCCGTTGGAATTGATATTTATCCGAACACCAAAGGGTTTGGCGAAGAACTCCGCCGTAAGCTCGCCAGGTACGCCGATGACGATTTCGATGTTCGTGTGACGCCTGACGTTGACATGTCTCGTTGGCGTGCGGCGAAAAGGCGTATCGAGGATGATGGCATCGTCCAGAATGTTGAGATTCGTGGCGATGACTCCGATCTGAAACGTGTTCTTCGGGACATTGATAAACGTAAAGTATCCCCGAAGGTCGAGCTGACCGACGCTTTGCGTGATCTGCGAACGCTGCGCAAGCAAGTTCAGTCTTCCGACAAGGCCGTTTCCGCGATGAACAAGCGTATCGCCAATGGTGGCGATGCTTGGCGCAAGGTCACGCTGAAAAGCAAATCGTATCAGGACGCGGTGAAACGCCACACGCGATTGACCACGGCATACGCGAACAAGCAGATCGACGTTTTGGATAACGTCAAGAAGCACATTCGCAGTATGCAGGATGCTATCGAGAAGGTCAAGCCTCTGGGCAGTTCCAACAATGTCTCGATGGCTCGCGCCAACCGTCTCGTCGAACAGCTTGACAATGCGATGCAGCAGTTGAAGCGCAACAGCAAGGCGAACATCCGTGTTGACGTCAACGATGTTTCCGAGGTCGTCAACGTTCTTGAGAACGTGTCCAAGCGTCTGAAGCAGGTCGATGGGATGGACGCCCACGCGAAGGTCTATCTCGACGGCGCGAAAAGCATGGAACGCGAACTGGAGGCGTTGAGGCGAAAGTTCCGCAGTCTTCCGAACGACATCGAAACGGATTACAAGTCAGCCATCGACAAGCTGAATCTTGCTGCGTTCCATGCTGGCAAGGATAAGAACTACCACTATGAGGTCAATCTTGATTTGGATGTGACCCGTGCGCGTGAGAAGGCCAAGAAGCTTCAAGAGGATTATAAGAAGCTTGAAATGGACATCGACCTTAAAACGGCTGGTGCTCGTGCTCATCTTGCCATGCTCACCCGTCCTCGGTCCGTTGAGATTTACGCGAAACTCCATGCCACTGATTTCGGCAAGATGCTGGATGGCATGACGTATGGCGCGACAGGCTTGCGTGCTGTAAACAATCAATTCCAGAAGTTCGTGAATTTCATGGACTCGTTGGATGAGAAGGTTCCGTTCTTTTCCGCATTGGGAACTGTTTTCGCCGGTGTTTCCGCTGGCGCTATCAATATGTCGCGTAGCGTGCTTGGTGTCGGCTCTTCGATTGTTTCCATGTCGAAGGCCGCTTTGGCAGCCCCGGCCGCTCTCGTCGGATTGGGCGCCGCCTATGCGTCCGTGAAGATGATTTGGGGCGAAAAGGGTGCTACTTGGAGCGACCAGATCGACATTGCATCCACGAAGCTGGGCAAGCTGTCCGACAGTGTGGTGAACGCTTTCTACGGTCAGGCGCGTCCAGCAATTCGCGGGTTGGCTGATTCCATTGCCGACACGTTGATTCCCCAAATGTCAACTCTTGCCGACCATGAGGGACGAATCGTCGTCGGCATGACCAAGATGGTCAAGGAAGCCGATAAGACAAGCGTCGTATCCAGCATTTTCAACGATGTGAATAAGTCGTTGACTTATTTGGAACCGGGTGTTGAGAGCCTTGTCAAGGCTTTTCTGAATCTTGGCGATTCAACTAGCCAGTATCTTCCTCGTGCCACACGGTATGTGAGTGAGCTTGCGGATCAGTTCGCACGTTGGGTTGATAATGCTCGCGCGTCCGGTGAGATTGAGAAGTCGATGCAGCGTGTCATTGAACAGGCTGGATATTTGAAGAATTCCGTGAAAGCGCTCATGGGTATTGCTTCCGGCTTGTATTCCGCTTTGGCTGAGGACCAGAATGGCATCCAAAGCTTCTCCAAGGAGTTGCAGAAGGCGGATAAGGCTGTCAATTCGGCAAAGTTCCAAGACACGTTGAAGTCGTGGGCTGTTGGCGCTAAAGTGGCGCAGTCCGCGATGCGTGATTCATTCTCCGAGATTGGTGACGCTGGCTATTCTCTGCGGCATACCGTGGGAAATGTTTTCGGTGATGCCGGTAGGACGATTGCTTCGTTCACGAAGAATGTGAGCCGCCTGTTGAAGAACAGTAGCGGTGGTATTTCCGATTTTTCGTCTGGCGTTTCCAACGGATTTCAGAAGGTGTTCAACGCTGTTGGCGATGTGAGTCCGATGTTCAGCCAGTTGCTTTCGACTGTCGGGCAACTGTCTAAGACGTTCGGCGGCACATTGGCTGCTTCTCTTCGTGCTTCTGCTCCGCTGATTCAGGCTATCGCTACCGCCGCCGAGGCTGTGGCTAAGGCTTTCAGCGCGTTGCCGGAACCGATTCAGGCCGCATTGGGCGTGTTCGCCACGTTCGGCAAAGCTGGCAAGACCGCTTTGGACACGGTGAAGCTTGCCGTGGTTGAGAACACGATGAAGTCGTTGCAATGGCAGAAGGCTTTGATGGAGTTGGGCGTGACTTCCGCCGGTACTGGTGTGACGTTGAAGAATGTCGCTCAGGGGTGGGTGGCATCTAATCCCGCTGTTTCTAAGTTCGTGTCGAATGTCGGCTCTGCTGAGGGCGCGATGGGCAAGGTGAAGGCCGTGGCGTCTGGCTTGAGTGGGATGCTTGTGTCTACGCTTTCCAATCCGGTGACTTGGGGCGTGGCTGCCATTACGGCAGCAATCGCAGCGTATTCCGATTACAATGCGAAAGCCCAGGCGACTGAGCGTGCTTCCGAGAATATTGCGACGGCGTTGGGTAAGATTCCTGATTCGGCCGCCGAAGCTTCCGGCGCGTTATCCAATGTCGCTTCCGCGATTCGGGATGCGTTCAAGGACGGTAATTATGCTGAGACTGATTGGAACTGGTTGGATGATTGGACAACTGGATTCAAGAATACTTCCGAAGCCGCCGACAAGCTTGGTGTTTCGACCACTGACCTGAGCAAGGCTGCGAGCGGCAGTACGAAGGCTTACAACTCGATGATGAATCAGTTGAAGGCCACATATGATGCTCACAGCACTTATTCGGCTACCGCGACGCAGAATTACGGTAATGAGGCTGGTGCCGCAAAGAAGCTTATAGCAGTAATGGAAAAGGCACGTCAGCAGTACATCGATAATGCGGAAGCGACTTCCGTCGCGAATGGTCATGCTGAGGGCTATGCGAAAAAACTGATAGAGATGGGCGAGGATTCTGATTCGGTGTCTATCGCCATCGCAACACAGTCTCAACGTCAGCAGATGTTGAACAGTGCCACTCAGAAGTACAACGATATCGTCAACAATCAGCGTACCGCGCAGCAGAACGCTTTGAGTGTCGCAACGGAATATGGTCAGATTTACAACGGTTTGGGTGATTCCATCCAGCGCATCAAGGAATTGGGCGTACAGAACGTTTGGGACAGTGCCGCAGACTCGTTCAATAACATGACCGAGGCTGGACAGTTGGCTCAGACCAGTTTGCAGAATCTCGCTACGACAGGCCATGATTGGCTTGAACAGTTGGTTGCTTCCGGCGCGTCAACCGATGAGGTGAATGCGAAACAGCAGGAATTGTCAACACAGTTCTACGAGACGGCGAAGGCGATGGGCGTCCCGGAGTCGGAGATTCAGAAACTGCAACAACTGTATGGGTTGACTCCTGAAGAGGTCAAGACATTGTTCAAGACCGAAACGGAACAATCGAAGCAGAATCTGACATCCTACTTGTCTGATTTGCGGGCATTGTTCCCCGGCGAGGGCAATACGGCCATCTTCACCACGGTCCTTGACGGCATCAACAGCGGAGCATTGTCCAGCGCGGATGAGGTTCAATCAACCGTGAACAATCTCATGAACAATGCGAGCACAGACGGTTCAGGCAAATACACCATCGTGTTGGACGCAGACGGCAATCAGGCCGTTGTCGCTACCGATGAGGTCAGGAAACATGCCGACCTGTTCAAGAAAGGCACCGATGGCAATGGCTATACGACCAATCTGAAGGCTTCCGATCTTGCTTCGATGACCATTGACTATTTGAAAGGCGACGCCAACGCCTACGGTTCGTTGAGACCCACCGCGTCACTCGGCGCGAGGGACAACACCCAACCGGCGAAACGCAGTGCTGAGAGCACCGCGAACCAGTGGAATGGCAGCACGTATAACGCACAGTTCGGTGGAAATATTTCCGGTAGCTTCTGGGGAATGCTCGGCACTTTGTGGAACGAGGGCAGAAGTTGGGCGAGCAGGACGTTCAACGCTATTTTCGGAACCAAGAGAGGACGTGCGACAGGCGGTGAGGTCGAGGGCGATAATGTGACACGAACCGGCAGGATCGTCGGACGTGGAACGAATACGAGCGATTCCATCGCTTTGAACGATTCCACTGACGTGTCCACTGGTGAATATGTTGTTCGTGCCGCCGCAGTGCATAGCATGGAGGCCCTGTACGGCAAGGGAGTGATGAGCGCCATCAATGCGAGTGGCGACATTCCAAGCCAGTATTTGAAGAACGCGCGTCGTATGACTCGTGTTTCGATGCCTTCCATGGTTTCGGACTATTCCGCAGGCTCTTCCGACGATGTCAAGTTTGAAAGCGGCCCTACGTACAACATTACGCAGAACTTCCAATATCCGACTATCACGCCAATCTCGGTTCAGACGAATCAGAAGTTGGACAAGGCTGCGATGATCGGCATGTGAGAGGGGAGTATCGTGGCTTTTTCCACGTGTTTCTACAGGTTGAATAATGTTCCTCTTGATTCGGAGAACTGCATCGTCACTGTTGGTTCGACATTGTTGAGCGCCATCAGTGTTGACCGTACCGTTTCGACGGTTCCGCAACGGCATGGTTCTATCCCTTCCGGCATGACGCCTAGGTTTTCGGAACGTCAATTGTCGTTGCAGGTATGCGCTTGGGAGCCTGATGTGCTTGGTGAATCATCCAGGCTGATGCGGTTGTGCACGATGCCGAATCTTGTCATGAGTCGGATTGTCGATGGTGTCGAGCAGCGTACCCGTGTCGAGTTGACCTCTTTGAGTCCTGATGATTCAAAGAGTCATCCGAACAGGTTTGTTCCGTTCACTGCCGTTTTTGCCATGCCTGACGTGTGGTGGCGTTCTGTAGCCTATGAGACTGTTTCTTTGCCTTTGAATGGCGGGAAGGTCATGTCCGGCGGTTCGGTGATGCCGTCCGCCGGATACTACACGTTCTGGCAGGGCGTTCCGAACGCTAGTCCGAGTGTGCTTTCCACTCAACTTCCGTATAGTTGCGGTGACGCTCCCATAACAGACATGGTGTTTCGTTTCCCGAAAGGTGTGACGGGCATAACGGTGAAGGATACGGTATCCGGTACCGGTATCACATGGTCTGGCACGCGCGTGGATGCTCGGCCTTACTTGTATTTGGATGCGGGATCGTTGACTGCATGGAGTTCCGATAGTGATTCCGCATGGTCTGGCGGTTCTCAGAACGAGACAGTCGGATTGGATTATCTGCCTTCCGGTAGGTTGCAAGTCAATCCTGATGTTTCTGGTGACTACAGGATTGCAGTTAAGGCCACTGGTTCCGGGAATGTGGCGTGCAGGTTTAAGAGAAGCTGGTGGTGATTTCCACTGGCTTCTTTCTTTTTAAGTTGAGGGATGCTTATGGGTAAGACTCTAAAATCTCGTCTTGTCGCATATCAGGCCAATGGAAGCAAGCTTGGATTGCTGCCTGAGCCGACTTCCTATACTGTGTCGTTCACTCATGATGCTGTAGGTGCTTTGACCGTCAGCTATTCGCGTAAAGCTTTGCGTGGTGAGATTCTTGACCGGCGTCTTGAAACCGGCTTGGAAATCGCCGTGGAAGTGTCTGATGGTGGACGCTGGATTGAACCGTATAATGGCCGGTTCGTCATCGCCTCACGTTCAAGGAACGCTTTGGACGTATCCGACACGGTGTCGTTGACCGGCGTTTCCTACGGGTGGCTGTTGAAGAAGGCTTTGAATCTGGACACGTCCAGATTGGAGACCAGCGGAGACGAGAAAGGCACCCGTAAATTCGCGAACGCGAACGCTGGCACGATCATGCGCACGTTCATGGATGAGAATTGGAATCGTGGCGGCGTGAAAGTTGATTGCAGCCGGTTCACTTCCGGTGCCGATTCCGCTGGCAAACAGTGGGGCTACATGCTGCCGAGCATATATTACGATCTTGGCATTTCCATACAGGACGTGTTGGATTCGCTGGTGAACAACGGCTTATGCGATTGGCGTACCGATGCCCGTCAACTGCTGTTATGGAACGCCGATAGCGTCGCCGTCTGCCGTGACTTGTCCAAATCGTGTGTGGTGACGCTTGCTCAGGATGTGTCGGAGGCTCCCGATGACGAGAGTATCGACGGGTTGGCTTCCTCGATCCTTGTACGTGGCGACAATATTAATTTCCGGCAGGATAATCCGAACGCCCCGAAGCCTTGGGGCGGTTGGGAATTGTATTCAAGCCAACAGGGTGTGAACAAGAAGGAGACCGCCGAACATCTCATCAAACCGACGTTGGCTAACGCGGCTAGGGTTCGCGGACAGTACACGCGATCCGTGAACGTTGTCGAAGCGTCTTGTCTGCCGCTCATCGATTACACGATAGGCGATTGGATTACCGCGCCTACAGTGGCGAACCGTGAGAAGGTCCGTGTCCAACAGGTCACTTTGCAACTCGACTCGACTGGGTTCAAGGCTTCACTGATTCTGAACGACAAGAATTATGATTCCTCGGTTCGTTTGACGAAGCGTATGAATGGTATTACCGGGGGTGCTCATCTTGGTGGGGCGTCCGGTGCGATTCCGGCTCCTGAAAAGGACCATCGCGTGCCGAAGGCTCCGCAGAATCTGTCGGCCAATTCCGACGCTTATATCAATGTGAACGGGTATGCGCGTGGCATGGTTACGGCCCGTTGGGATGATGTGACGTTGGCGACTGATGGCACTGCCATGGACATCACGTCGTATGCGGTCGAATATCGTGTGAACAAGACTGGGTATGAGTGGCATTCCGCTGGCACGACCACTGAGCATACGTTATCTTGGTCGAATCTGGATTGCGGTGTTCAGATTCTTATCAGAGTGCGTGCCGTTCCATCGTATTCCGATCAGATGGGCGAATGGTCCAGTGTGTTCGCGTTGACTGTCGCCAAGGATACGACGCCGCCTCCGGTCCCATCCAAGCCGATTCTTTCTTCCGAGTTGGGCGTGGTTTCGGTTGCTTGGGATGGGAAGACCGCTGATGGTGGTTCCATGCCTATCGATTGGGATAGGAATATTCTCGGCGAACGTTTGGCTGATGGTGTTTTCAAGGAGATCGCGGCCGTCGCGACCGGTATCGGCGATTATGTGATTACTGGTTTGACGGCTGGCTCTTCGCACACATATGCGTTCCGTGCTGTCGATCATGCTGGTAATCGCTCCGACTGGTCCGCCATCGCTTCGGTGACGGTGGCTTCGGCTGTCTCGCCTGAAGAGGTCAAGCAGATCCAAAAAGACCTGGCTGACAATCAGACGGCGTTGAAGGATAACACCGCGAAGCTGGATCAGGCGCAGAAGGACATCCAGTCCAACAAGTCTAATCTTGATGCGGCGAATCAGACGCTCGCTCAAGCCAAGACCGACCTATCGCAGGCGCAGAAGGACATCGCGCAGACCAAGAGCGACCTGACCACCGCGAACGGCGAGATCAGCAAGGCGAAGGAGTCGGCCGCTCAAGCGTATGCCGAAGCCCACTCGAAGAACCACACTTTTCGTGGGCCGGATGAGCCGAAGGACAATCTCATCGTCGGCGACCTGTGGCTCAAGACGCAGAAGTATTGGACGAGGTGGAAAGGCGAGAAAAACAACTCACCGAGCCTCTTGGCCGACTTTTACACGTACTGGCAGGGCGAAGCCAATAATTCTCCTTCCGTGCTTGTGCCCTTGTCCGATCGTGTGATTGACACGCTTGTCTGGGATGGTGCCGCTTGGAACCACATGGGCTATGCCGACGTGGAGCGCAATGCCGACGAAATCGCTCAGGCGAAGTCCGACATCGCGGATAACGCCGCGAAGACCACCGACGCCAAGAAGACCGCCGAGAATGCCGCTGCCGCCGCCAAGAACGCTCAAGGCACAGCTGACACGGCCAATGGTGCGGCGAAGACCGCGCAGGATACCGCCAATGCGGCCAACGCTGCCGCGAAGAGTGCGACCACCACCGCAGGTCAGGCCAAGGATGCTGCCAACGCGGCAAACGCCGCCGCCGAAAGCGCGAAGAAGACCGCAGGCAATGCTGAGACGCTGGCTAACACCGCCAATGAGTCCGCAAAGTCCGCCAAGTCCGACGCGGCTTCCGCCAAGACGGACGCTTCCACCGCGAAGACGGACGCGGCCAATGCCAAGACCACCGCCGCGAATGCGTCCAGTGTGGCAACCCAAGCCAAGGCCACTGCCGACAGTGCGGCACAATCCGCCACCGATGCGGCCAATGCCGCGCAGAAGGCCAATACCGCAGCAGCTGCCGCCGCTGGCGTGGCCAATGGCAAGGCCGACGTGCTCATCCAGAGCACGGCACCGGCCACGTCGATGCGCAAGGCTTCGACCTTGTGGATCGACACCACCGGTGGCGCGAACACGCCGAAACGGTGGAACGGGTCGGCTTGGGCGGCGGTGACCGACAAGGCCGCGACCGATGCGGCGAACGCCGCTGTCAAGGCGAATGATGCGGCCAAGACCGCTCAATCCACCGCTGACAAGGCGCAGACGGCTGCGGCCAATGCGGCTTCTCAGGCTAATCAGGCGCAGGCCGCCGCGAAAAAGGCGCAGACCACTGCTGATGGTAAGAATCTGATTTACCGTGGCCCCGACGAGCCGAATCATGATGGCTTGAAGCCGGGGGACATGTGGTGGAGGACCCAGAAGTATTGGACGCGCTGGAAAGGGAAGAAGAACGCAAGCCCATCAATGCTGGCCGACTTCTACACCTACTGGACGGGCGCGCCAAACGCTTCTCCTAGCGTCCTTGTGCCATTGTCCGACCGTGTGGTGGAAGTCCTGACATGGGACGGTACAAGATTCGAGCCATTCGACCTCGTGGCGAACAATATTCTCGCGGCTGGGACGGTGGCGGCGAAGCATCTCGCCGCCGACTCAGTGACCGCTGAGAAGGTCAAGGCTAATGCCATCACGGTGGACAAGCTGGCTGCCAATTCGGTCACGACTGAAAAGCTGGTGGCTGATGCGGTGACCGCCGCGAAACTCGCCGCCGACTCGGTGCAGGCGCGGAACATCGTCGCACTGGCCATCACGTCCGACAAGATTGCCGCCAATTCGGTGACCACTGGCAAGCTCAAGGTCACGGAAGACATGACCGTGGCGCTGCTCAACGTCCACAAGATTCAGGCGTCCGACATTGCGGCTAATGCCGTGACCACTGCCGCTTTGGCTGCTGGCGCGGTAAACGCCGACAATCTGGCCGCTAATTCGGTCAATGCGTCCAAGATTGTGACTGGTGCGATCACCGCCGACAAGCTCGCGGCGAATTCCGTGACGGCTGTCAAGATCGCGGCTGGCACCATCACGTCCGACAAGGTGGCGGCAGGCCAGTTCAAAGGCTACGTCTTTACAGGCGCCGTCTTCCAAAGCTCCGAGGCCGAGAACACCGGCATGAAGCTCAACGGCACCGCATTGCAAATGTGGGACAGCAACCACAATCGCACCGTCTACCTGGACGGCGAGGGCAAGTCGAATGTGCTGACCGGCACTTTCCAAACCCGCACGAGCGGGCACAGGGTGCGCATCAGCCCGGATTATCAGACCTACATCATCGGCGGATCTGAGACTTTCACCGGTGATGGCATCGAATTCCCGGCCTACAACGGGTCCACCGCCTACTTTTCGCATCCGGCCATCGCTTCTGTCATCCAGTCGAATCAGGTCGGCGCGATGGGCGAACTGGACTTGTGGAGCGGACACGTGAGCAAGAACGACCCCGCCGCGTTCATGTCTCTCAGATCGAAGCCGCGCAAGAAAGGCGGTACCGGCAGCGGCGGCGTCACATCCAGAGTGCATGCCGTGGCGAACACGGATTACGACGAGCCGGACGAGAGCAAGAAAAGCAGCGCTTTCCTCACTCTGTCCGGCGATAGCGCGAACGGTTCGGAGTGCTGGCTCGAAGCGCAAGACGCGAACGGCGAGGTCGGAGTCGGCGCGAACATCGGCACCGGATACCTGCATCTCGGCGGCTATCTCGGCGGCATCACGAACCGTTTTACATTCCAGGCCCAGGCTGCGTGGAAGGCGTGGTATCCGAATCCCGGCTCGAAGATTGCGACCGGCGCTTCCATGCAAGTCAATTGCACGTTCAGCCCGACGAAATACGGCCACTATTACGTCGTCGCTAACGCGGACAGCGATTGGGCGGGCATCATCGCGCACCCGATGAACACGGGCGGCCAGAGCGGCTTCACATTGAAGCTGTATAACGCCGACCAGCCTTGCCCGGTGGATGTTTACGCGGAATTCCTGGCTTATTTGGTCAAGTGATTGGAGGAAATCTTGTCTGCGACTTTCGAAACGGATGAGAACAGTGGGCTTTGCATTATCCGCTGCAATCCGCCCATAAACGGGTCGGACAGTTTCGTGTTCACGACCGACGTGCTCGTCTCGTGGAAGGCGCTGCTCGGCCTTGCTTCGACCCGTGAAGCGATCGCCGCAATCATGCAGGGCAAGGAGGACACGAGCCGGTACGACCCGAAAACGGGGCGCGGCGTATGGACAGGCGCGTATGAGGCGCTTGAATCGGCGCTGAATGATTCCGCCACCGGCGTGAGCATGCTTGCGGCTGATGGGGAAGTGTTGAATGACCCGCTTACCGCCGCGCGGAATAAGGCGCGTGAGGGCATGAACCTGCCGGTCATGTCGAATGAGACGGACGCGAATCTCATTGCCACACTGGCGGCTGATGACTCCGATGAGGAGCCGTCGAGTGGCATTGACACAAGCATGACCAAAAACATTGAGGGCCTTGACGATTTCCTCAACGACGAGTCCAGTCAGACCGTGCTGGACGAGTGCGAGGAGAGATTCTATGGGTCCCTTATGCCACGACCTCAAAACAACCAACAATAAGGAGATTGATTATGGCCGATGTGACCACTGAGACCACTACCGATACCGATACCGCCGTGACGCCCTCTGAGCCGTCTGGCGTGCTTGATTTGCGTCCGCCGAAGGAGTCGGTGCGTGCGGAATTATGCCGATTGGGATTGGAGTTTTCCAGCGCTGACGGCACCGCCGAATCGTGGCGTGACTATCAGCGTGGCGTGCTTGCGACGTTCGATGATTCCGGCGCGTCCGTCACTTTGACGGATGTGAAGACGAATCTCGGACGCACCCTCACCTTGGACAAATTGAAGGCCGTGACTCGTATCGACACGATGACCGCCGCCGACTAACCCGGCATTCCACATTTTTCAACCCCTGCAATCCACACGGATTGTGGGGGTTTCGCATTAAAAGGAGACTTATTTTGACTCAGATTCCAGCCGACGCGAACGAGGTCATCGACCAGCTTTCCGCGCAAATCGGCACTCTCACCAAGCAAAACGCAATCCTGTCCAGCCAACTCGCAGCGGCCATGAAACTGATCCCCAAGGATGTGCTCGAAAGCGTGAAGGGAGACGAGAATGCAGAGGATTAACCTGTGGCCGAACCCAAAGTTCGACCCCACCGGCTTCCATGTCGTCCAAAAGGGCGGCGACATATCGAAGTACATGACCGGTGGCACGCTGGCCAACACCAGAGGCGAATACATCGACCTGCCTTTCGCGTGCGAGGTCGGCGTGGAATACGTGTGCACGTACAGGATCGTCAGCAACGATACGACGAATAAAGCAATCGGCATCTTTTCCGGCGGCACGGTCAAATACCCAAGTGCCCAGACGGTCGGGAAATATACGATCCGCTTCACCTCGACCGCCAATGACACGCGCCTGGCCATCCCCTCCGGTATGGCCATCAGCGAATTGAGCGTGGAAGCCGCCGACACTTACGATAGAGCCGTGGGGGGGGGCTTCCGGGCTTCTTCTCGGGGGACACGATGCCACGCGATTAAGACGGTCCGTCGGGCGGGTGATGTCCGATGATGGTGACGAACCTATGCACGAGCCCATCCTCGACAATCACCCTGCAAGCAGACAAGTGGGTGCATCTCACGACCGTTCCGAGCGTGAAATGGATGTCATATTGGGTCAGTTTCGATGTGAACGTCACAGGCGGCACTGTCTCGATTATCGGAACACAGGGCGAATTCAGCGCACGCCAACGTGTCAGCTACATGACGTACATCAACAATTCCAGTCCGCTATCAGCGAATTATTCCGTCAAGTCAGGCAGTCCGACCGTCACCGTGACAAATATACTCATCTGCACGTGGGACGAGTATCAGGCGAACAAGGCCCTGCTCGACGGCATCGGATATTTCACCGGGGATACGATGCCACGCGCCTAATCCTTATGGGGGTGGTGGCATGAGTCTCATCATTAATCACTGCGTCATGCCGAAAGACGGTGTGAGCGTCAAGACGACGAACACGACACCATCGGACATCACCTTCACGGGGTTGACGGCGGGCGTGAAATACCATGTGAGCGTCGTCTGTTACATGCTGTCCACGAGTGGCGACAATCCGCGTCTGCGTCTCACCACCAATGGCAGTGATAGTGGGCTGGTCACTTCGAATGGTCGCGTGGATTACGTCTTCACCGCCGCCAGCACCACTCACGGCATTCTCGTCGGGCTGAACAATTGCACGGTCAATCTGAGCAAGGGCTTGTGCGTGCCTCAAGACCAGTGGCAGCAGCTCGTCTCGTTGGGATTGCCGGGCAATTATTTCGATGGCGACACCATGCCAAAAGATTAAACGATTTCAAGGAGATGTGATGTGTTTCAAACGTTTCTAGCAGGGTTTGGTGGTGTGGGCGGCGCGTGCGCGGTAATCACACTATGTCTCAAAATCTGGCCGGGGGCGCTCGAATCATTGGCTACTGGTCTTTATGCCCACGTCAATCCTGAGCGCTTGCCGTATAACAGTGTGCTTTCCCAGCATTTCGCCAAAACCCGCCAATTAGGCGAGCGGACGGAACGCTTTGACGAGCGCATGGACGAACTCTGCCGCGACACCATAAAAAACACGCTGATTTCCCTGATCTACGGCGACCAAAGCCACGACCACAGTGAGGCCGTCCGATACGAGCTGGCTAAGCTCGAAAAACTCGACGCGCAATGCTGGATAGTCAACGCCGCCGAAAAATACTTGGAGGAACGGCAATGACACACCTCGCCATCGCGGGAGGAGCCTACCTGATTCTCCTCGCGCTCATTCTCATTTTTAATCACGGCGCTCACATGCGCTGACACCGATTTTCAGGGCCATCACTTCAGTGGTGGCCTTTTCGTTTGCCTTGAAAGAGGCGGAAAGGAGGCGGTCGTGATCGATGTGACCATGACGCCGGAAATGACACCGCAGGGCGACAGTCTGCCGCCCGAGAGCATTCCGATCGTGTCCGAGGAGGATGCGGCCAAGGCCGTGGAAGGATTGGAGGACTAGACATGGCAAGCGTCAGCACTTTGATCAACCGCATGCGCTACTGGTGCGCCGTGGCAAACTTGGGCTATTCGCAGGCGGACCGTTGGAACTTCAATCCCTCGGGGGGTAATTGCGATTGCTCCAGTCTGGTGATCCACTGTCTCAAGGAGGCTGGTTTCGATACCGGCTCGGCTACCTACACCGGCAACTTGTCCGACAATCTGACCAAGCGTGGCTGGACTCGTCTGCCCGCGGACGGCAATCCGCAGGCTGGTGACATCCTGCTTAATGATGTGCATCACGTGGCCGTGTATCTGGGCGGTGGCAGGCTCGCGCAGGCAAGCATCTCGGAGCGCGGCACCGCATACGGCAGGGCGGGCGACCAGACGGGCCGCGAAACCAACATCCGCGCCTATTACAACTATCCATGGAACGCTTACCTACGTTATATGGGCGCCCAGTCTTCCGCTCAGGCTGCCGTTTCCGGTGCTATCGCGGTGGATGGCAATGTGGGTCCGGCCACTGTGCGCCGTTGGCAGCAGGTGATGGGCACTGCGGTGGATGGCATCATCAGCGGCCAGCAGGTGCCGGACGGCAGGACCTACGCGCGTCCGGCCATCGATTCGAGCGTGGTCCGCTACGGGTCTGGCGGCAGTGATCTGATCCGTGCCGTGCAGCGCCGACTCGGCTGCGGAGTGGACGGACTGCTCGGCCCGGCCACCATTCGCGCCATCCAAGCGCATTACGGGTTGGCTCAGGACGCGAGCTTCGGCCCCGCAACCGCACGAGCCTTGCAGACCGCGCTCAACCAGGGACGATTCTAAGGAGGTTTCAATGGCTCAGCATGCAGCACCGTCCACTTTGGAGACCACCGTCAATAATCTGACTAACGAGCGTGAGGATGGTCAGGACAACCAGCAGCCGGACGCGTACACTCCGGTCTTCAGCAAGCAGGTGCGTACCGTCGTGTACGTGCTCGGGCTGATCGCATCGTGCGTCGGCCTCGGCTTCATGACCTTTGGTGACGCGGCTGTCGGCGGCTACATTTCGACCGTGGCCGGCTTCATCGCCAGCGGTCTTGGCGTCGCCTACAATCCGCTCCGCAACACCTGACAGTGTTTAATTTTCTGGCGTGAGACTCAAACTCGCGTCCGAAACTCAAACTGTCCTCGTGCGGTTTTCCCGTAAAAACGACGTTTTCCGACTCGTTCGACAGTTTTTACAGTCAATTGTTACACCTCGCCCCTCTCCCGACCTTGTGCCGGGGGAGGGGCTTTTTGTGTTTCGCACGGTAGAATCATCATCATGACCAAGAAAGAGCATGATGATTTTTGGACGAAGTGGAAGCGCGAGCTCACGAAGGATGTGAAGGCCGACAGGATGCACGGCGGTGAGGCTGATTTCAGCCGAATGCATGGCGTGACATTGGACACTCAAAAACTGTATGACATGCTACCGCGAGTCTGAGTTGCCCCTCTCTCAGCTATGGCTGGGGGAGGGGCTTTTCTGCGTTTTAGGGCTTCTATTCTGCGGTTCGATTGGCTCTATCGCCATCACCAAAGTCTATTTGTTGGCCCATTTGGTCGTAATAGCGGTTTTGATACATGTTGCAAAACTTTTCCCTGATGTGATCCACCACAGTTTGCACCGCCGTATGTTTCTCAATGTCCAACTGCTGTTCGGTGATGGTTATCTTCTTTGGGAACTCGTCTTCTGGATGCCAGGTATCGTAACCGGCTCCGTTTATCACCATTCTGGGTGCGTTGAATACGAACCCATATCGTTCTACGAGTTTCAACGCTTCATCGAATCCTCGACCGTATCCTTCCCTATACGAAACTACATCAAGCTCATGCGGCATTTACGACACCTTTCTGTTCGATCTGCTTCAAGTCTAATGCGGAGTTCATCGTTTCCATTGCGGCCAACCGTTCTTTCAACCCGGCATGACGGTAGTGTTCGACCATCAGACGGCTGGAATGGCCCACGATTTCCTCGACCAGTCCGACATCCACGCCCATTGACATGAGGATGGTAACGACGGTATGACGGGTTTCGTGACGGCTCCTATGCTCCGCATTGGGTACTCCCGCCGCTTCCAACAGTTTGCGGAACTGTTCGATATCCTCTTCCGGTTCGATAGGGGAGCCGTCATCATGACGGAACAGGAGTCCATGCGGGTTCGGTATTTCAGCGGTATCCACCAAGTATGCTTCGAGTGTCTGCGCCAATGCGGGAATGATTGGCACTTTCCTTCCACGCTTCGATTTCGGCGGGGTGAGACACCAGCGGCCTTGCAACTCGATCATGTCGAAGCCGTCTGGAATACGCCACCTCCATTGCGGACATGCGGCACCACGCTTGTATCCGCACGGGTACACGCCTTTACGGTCTGGTTCGCCGCAACCGTGCTCCTTCTTCAACTCCTCCAGTTTCCAGTTGACGGTGTATTCGCCGTAGGGGATGCCGTTTGCCGTGGTGGTCAGTTCGAGGTCTTGGAGTGATGCGCCCAAGATTTCGCCGGGGCGCATGCCGGTGCATAGTCTGAACCATTCCCTCGCGCCGTTCCGTATGCCTAGTTCGTTGGCGGCTTGGAGGATGCGTTTGGCTTCATCGTCGGTGAATGCGGTACGCTCGTGGGCTTCGTTCTTGCGTTCGTCGGCAAGACTGATGTCCTTGTCCTTCGGAGTGGGAACGCCACCCATCGGATTCGTGGGAAGAAGCCTATCCGCTACGGCGGCATTGCAAATCTGGTTCAACGTGGTGTGCGTCTGGCGGCGGAGGCTGAGACTGGCCTTCACGTGCATTTTCTTGCCGTCGATGGTCTTCGCGACGGTAAGGCCATTTACGATGCGGTCGCAGACTGCGGCGTTCAGGTTCGACATTTTCTGCGAATGGTATGGGCGTAGATGCTTGCGGACGATGGTTCGATAGTTGGCGAAAGTCTTCGGGTCTGCATCCCTCTGCCGTCGTTCCAACCATTGTTCCGCATATGCGCCCAACGTGACTGACGTGTTGCTGGTACTGCCGAATTTGGCTCGCTCTTGGAGCAGTTCGGTCAGACGCCGGTTCGCGTCGGCGTACTTCTTGCAGCTGTAGGTCTTCCCGTCGATCTTGAACTCGAAGCTGGGGTAAGCCTTGATTGTGCCATCGGCCAGCTTCTTTTTCCGTTCGACTTTGTATGGGTAGACGATGCCGTTTCTTGCTTTGCGTGCCATGATTACCTCCTTGCTTCCATATTCTCAGACATTCTCAGACTTCCATTTGACCTTCACTTGCGGGTCAAGTGACCCTCAAGTGAGGTTAAACCGTTGGAATGAAGCCGTTTTGCCCAATCGTTCCAAGGGGTATTCTATCAAACTCTCTAACTGTTAATCGGACGGTCACTGGTTCAAGCCCAGTCGCAGGAGCCATTCGAAAAATCCCCTTGGAAACAAGGGGATTTTTTCATTTTCAACGACTCTTGGCATTTTTGGCCACCCTTCATGTTTATCCGTCGGCGGAAACCGTGGTTCGTCCAGCCGTCCATGCGTATGATGAACGCACCGGGTCAATCAAACAAAGGAAGGAAGTCCATCATGTGCACTGGCGTTCGTTTCTCCGACGAAGAGGGAAACATGTATTTCGGCCGCAACCTCGACTGGAGCTTCTCATACGGCGAAAGCATCCTGGCCACTCCACGCGGCTACCACTACGACAACGTGTTCGGCGCGAGCGGCAAAGCCACGCCGAACGCGGTGATCGGCGTGGGCGTGGTCATGGCCGACCGTCCGATGTATTTCGACTGCGCCAACGAGCATGGTCTGGCCATCGCGGGATTGAATTTCCCCGGCTACGCGGAGTTCGTGCATGAGCCGGTCGAAGGCACCGACAACGTCGCGACCTTCGAATTCCCGCTGTGGGTGGCACGCAATTTCGATTCCGTCGACGAAGTCGAGAAGGCGTTGAAGAACGTGACCCTCGTCTCCCAGATCGTGCCCGGCCAGCAGGAGTCGCTGCTGCATTGGATCATCGGCGACAGCGAGCGCAGCATCGTCGTCGAACAGATGGCGGACGGCATGCATGTGCACCATGACGACGTAGACGTGCTGACCAACCAGCCGACGTTTGGCTTCCATATGGAGAATCTGCGCAACTACATGTGCGTCGGCAACGAGATGGCCGAGCCGGCCACGTGGGGCAAGGCGTCCCTGTCCGCTTGGGGCGCGGGTGTGAGCATGCATGGCATTCCGGGCGATGTGAGCTCCCCGTCGCGTTTCGTGCGTGTGGCTTATGCCAACACGCATTATCCGCAGCAGGAAGGCGAGGCGGCCAACGTGTCTCGCCTGTTCCACACCCTTGGTTCCGTGCAGATGGTTGACGGCATGGCGAAGATGGGCAACGGCCAGTTCGAACGCACGCTGTTCACCAGCGGATATTCGTCCAAGACCAACACCTATTACATGAACACCTATGATGACCCCGCCATCCGTTCCTACGCCATGGCCGATTACGATATGGATTCCTCGGAGCTCATCAGCGTCGCCCGATGACTCCTTCCCGGCTCATGCCCCATTCGGAGGGCATGAGCGTATATAGTGGAATCTTATGGAATCGTCGATCTTCAAACCCAGCTCCATGGACCTCATCAGGGCAGGTCTGCAAGACCTCGACAAGGCCCGCGCCTTGTTCGACCAGCTCAAGGCGGACGACATTCCCGATGAGCGATGCGCCGAACTGCTGAGCGCGCTGGCCCACGCCTGCGACCCCGATATGGCATTGAGCAATTTCGTGGATATCGTCAACGCGATGCAATCCAGCCAGCGCGATCTGGAACACGTCATCCCCGACAACGACGCCCTGAAGCGTCTGGTCACGGTGCTCGGCGTCTCCGACGCGATGGGCAAGTTCATGCGCTTCAAGCCGCAGCTTGTGGAGGCGGCAGCAGTCGACAACTGCAACAGCCATCTGTTCAATCACGCGCAACGCCGTGCACGTCTGCTCAAGGCGGTCGGCGCGGACCCGGACGAACCGGCCATGCCCGTCGCCTCCAAGGATCTGGCCGAAGCGGCCACGGCCCTGCGTTCCAGCTACCGGAACCAACTGGCCGCCATCATCGCCCAGGATGCCGTGGCGGACGACCCGACCTCCATCCAACCGACCATCAGCCGCGAACTGTCCGACCTCGCGGACGCGGCGCTCGAAGGCGCGCTGGCCATCGCCCGCCACGAAACCGAGGGCAGCGAGCACGTGCGCTTCACCATCATCGGCATGGGCAAACTCGGCGCACAGGAACTGAACTACGTCTCCGACGTGGACCTCATCTACGTGGTCGAACCGGCCGACAAGGATGTGGACCATCAGACGCTGATTCGCGTGGGCACCAAGATGGGCACCATGTTACAGCGCGTCTGCCAGTCCGCCATCATGGGCGTGGCCGAGCAGCCGCTGTGGCAGATCGACGGCGGCCTGCGCCCGGAAGGCAAGGACGGCGCGCTGGTGCGCGTGCTCTCCTCGCACAAGAACTATTACGAGCAGTGGGCCGAGAATTGGGAGTTCCAAGCGCTGCTCAAGGCCCGCCCGGTGGCCGGCGACCCCGACCTCGGTCAGGCCTACATGGACATGACCCGGCCGTTCGTGTGGAGCGCATCCAAGCGCAAGAACTTCGTCTACGACTGCCAGAAAATGCGCAAGCGCGTGGAGGATTTGATTCCCGCGCCCCTGAAGGACCGCGAGATTAAGCTCGGCCGCGGCGGTCTGCGCGATGTGGAATTCACCGTGCAGATGCTCCAGCTCGTACACGGCCGCACCGACGAATCGCTGCGCACCAGCAACACGCTCGACTCGCTGCAGCGCCTGTCCGAAGGCGGCTATGTCTCGCGCAAGCAGGCCGTGCGCATGTCCCAGGACTACCGCTTCGAGCGCGTGATGGAACATCGCCAGCAGATCTGGTCCCTGAAGCGCACGCACCTGTTCCCGGACCTCGGCCGGGCCTCGGTCGGAGGCCTCGAAAAGAAGCGCGACATCGACGTGGACGAGCTCAACCAGAACCAGGAGCTGCGCCGACTCGCCCGCGCATTCGGCCTGCACCCGGAAGAACTCGTCGACAAGTACGACGACACCCGCCGCGAAGTACGCCACCTGCACCTCGACATCTACTATCGCCCGATGCTGCCGGTCAACGCCCAGATGGAGAACGACCAGATCGTCCTGAGCGTCGAGGCAGCACAGGAACGATTCGAATCCATCGGTTTCGGCGACCCGGACGCCGCCATCCGCCACGTGCAGGCGCTCACCGCCGGCGTGGGGCGCGCGGCCAAAATCAACCGCATCATTCTGCCCGCCGTCTTGCAGTGGCTGGGCGAGGGCCAGAACCCGGACATGGGCCTGCTCAACTGGCGCAAACTGGAGGAGAACTTCGGCACCGAATCCGGCTACCTCGGCTTCCTGCGCGACTCCACCTCCGCCGCCCAGCGCCTGTGCCACATCCTGTCCAACTCACGATTCCTGGGCGACGCGCTCAACAAGTCGGTCGAATCGATCAGCTGGCTTGGCGACGACGACAATCTGCAGGCCCGCACGCGCGAGGCCTTGGACGTGCAGACCGGCTCGGCGCTGGAACGTTTCGGCTCGAACATCAACGAGTTCGCCACCTCCATGCGCGCCATGCGCCGCCACGAAATCGAACGCATCGGCCTGTCTTGGATGAGCGGTGTGATCAGCGACTCCGACAGTCTCAAGGCCATGACCGACGTGTATGACGCGATCATCGATGCCTCCCTGACCTGGGCCGTGCGCCACCAGATCGCCGAGTTCGGCGTCGAAACCGCGCCGGCCGGCATCACCGTCATCGCCATGGGCCGTTACGGCGGG